>Ga0302114_10000166_pt1 | contig 47882 bp, 36 predicted proteins | sample AG5_Surface_MG_FD_203107 | JGI IMG/M metagenome (GOLD analysis project Ga0302114, IMG submission 203107) | Marine microbial communities from Western Arctic Ocean, Canada - AG5_Surface | ecosystem: Environmental > Aquatic > Marine > Oceanic | place: Canada: Western Arctic Ocean | collected... | reverse complement strand
CCACCGGGCTCGGAGTGGACGAAGCGCAGAAAAGCCTTGTGTTCGGGGAAGCGGAGCGGTGCCTCCATGTTTGTCGGTGGTTTCGTGGCTGGGTGCGGGCGATGCGCGGCGTTTTGATGATCCGGGCGGTACGTTTATTTAGGTATCCGTGCTGGTAGGTTATTCGGAATATCCTTAAACATAAATATCCTAAAGTGTTTCTCGACAGAAATCTGTATAAGGAATTGAATTCAAACTTGAATCTCGTTACTTATTTCTAAATTTGGAAATGATTACACTAAATGAAAGCTAATCTCATTTAGTATCATGCCAAAGCACTGTGTATAGTTTGTGAGAAAAATGTATAATTTGATCGGGGTTTATTGCGGCTAGCAATTGGTTGTGTATAATAAAAATGTATAAGTTTTTTTTATAGTTATATAATTACTTTTTAGAAGTATTTTTTATTATACAAGAGGACAGCAAGGCAGGAGGACAAGAGGACAGGAGAAATCCCTAATATTGCCTATACCATAGTCCTAGATGAACTTTGGTATTTCACCTGTCCGTCGTGTCCGCAGGGTAGGGAAATCGCATCGGACCACTTAAAGACCTCTAAGAAAAAAAGCCTGGGAAATAGAGGGATTTTATATGTTTAAAATCCCAAAAAATAAATAGCTATGATGTACGGTGATGTTGTGGAAAAAACAGGCATACATAAATGAGAAGTTCATCTAATTAATAAATAGCTCCACGATCAAGACCATCATATCCTCCTCGATGAAATCCTGATTGTTTCCAGCGCCGCGAGCTGACGTAGACCAATTTGAAAGGGAGTTCTCCTTTCGATATTTGATTTACTTTTCAACCCGATAAACGTGCACATACAAGACCCAATAAACCCAAATATAAAAAAAAGAAAAAAAATAGGCTCGTTATTAATTACGAACGAAACCACCTTCCTTATTTAATAATATAATATTTCATATTATCATATGTGTTACAATTATATTTATTATTAGATATTTATATTATTAGATATTATTACGATATTATATATACCATATAATCACATATACATATATATTACCTTGCTTGGTATTATACCTTACTTCGTATTATGTATGGTATTGTTATTATTAGTTTTATTTAATATTAGCTTATTATTAGATGTTATTAATAATAATATGATATTATAATATGATATGTTATTATGTTATTATTAAATCTTACCTTCGGTAATAATAATAATATTATGACAACGGAAATGAAAGTATAATAATATCATATTTAATATATTATATGCATGCGCATATGTTTAATAAGCAAGGTTCGCATTTAATATAACTTTGCCTTCGAAGGCAGTTTCGGGCGGACCCTCAAATCCAACTAACTCGCTCTAGTCCGTGCGAGCTTGGTTGCGAGATGGAAAACAACTTGATTAACCGCAAATGTCAAACCGAACGAAACAGCCAAGCGATGCTTCCACGGAAAAAGTTCTTTAGAGCTCGAGCTCACTGCAACCCGCTCAGCGATTCTCAGTTTTCAGTGTGAGTCCTTTCACGCTCAACAATTTCTTAAGCCAGAGCGCTGACTGTACATTTTTTTACAGACCGCTTCGCCCCGACAAATATGACTGGCGAATGCAGTATCCTACGAATGAAGATTCGACTCGAAGGCTCTCAGACCCGCAGGTGAAGTTTGTTGATGTAGGCTGCGGCTTTGGCGGACTCCTCGTTAAGATTGCACCAGTGTTTCCAGAACACTTCGCCATAGGTTTTGAAATTCGGGATAAGGTTAGCCAGTATGTGAAGGAACGATGCAAGGCGCTTCGTAAATGCAACCATGGTCTTTATGAGAAGATTTCTTGTATTCGGACTAACTCGATGAAGTTTCTCCCAAACTATTTCCGGAAGGGCCAACTGTCCAAGCTTTTTTTCTTATTTCCAGACCCACATTTTAAGACAGCAAACCATCGACGAAGGATCATCCAGCGAAATTTACTCGCAGAATATGCATATGCTCTGCACAATGGCGGACTGTTGTATACAATCACGGATGTCGAGGAGCTCGGTTCATGGATGGCAGATAAAATTTCGGCGCACCCGTGTTTCCGGCAGCTCAACTCGGACGAAATACAGAATGATCAGGTGGTCCCAATCCTTTTTACAGGTACAGAGGAAGGTACGAAGGTCAAGCGTAACGAGGGGACTACATATTTGAGAGTTTTTAAACGCGTGACTGGTCCGATATAGTTAGAGCTTGACGTCATTTTTATCGAGGTGACCCTGCTTTCCCGGGAATTTAGATCTTGAATAAAATACTTCGCTGGACGGCAGTTGAAACCAAATGAACATAAGTTTTACAATGTGTATATCATGCATGCATCGCTATCCGATGTCGATTATTACAGATGAAGTTTTTGTCGTCATAAATGCTGTGCCGACTTTCAGTGCCAAATGAAAAGCAGCTCGTGAATGCTGGACTCGTCGTCGTTTCAGACGAAACGTCACTCAAATTGGTACCGGTAGAAGTCGAGGTTAAGGCCTGCGAAGCAGATGCAAAGAAAACTTCGAAGGTAGTAGATAACCTTCTCGAGCTGGATGACATAGATGTGGTCTACACCCAGTGAGAAATATTTCTGACCTGAGTTGAAACGGGTGAACCATGTTTGTAAGGAATAGCGAAGCGCTGGTGTTCAAAAAACCTTGAGGTTTATTAGATCAGGTCTGGTGCACACATATGGCTGGGAAAGCCCATTAGTAATCAGTCCTAACACATTAAAAAGGCGTTCCATCATTGTCGTTCTCGGGAACCATGAAATCGATGTCTAAAGTTTAACCGCTCGAGATGCAAGGTCCATGTTCGTTCTTCATCATCATCTCGAGCCAAGTCTGCAATTCTCAGCGCGTCAACACCTTTTGAGTATTTATGATTGATCCTTGCCGGCGCTTGTGCATTTGAGTGAAAAGAAATTGCTTCGAGTCCCGGTTGGTCTGAAAGATGGTATGAACGCAGCTGGAGAAGTCGTCTCCTTCGAACAGCCGTTGCATTTTCTTCAGCAAACGTGTGGGATGCGCGTCTAGATGAGGATGATATTGCAGCCCCAGCCAAAACTGCGACAGAAAGTATTTCTTCAAATGTACCTCTGAGTTCAATATAGTCCGCATCTTTTCCAATGAATTTCGCGGTATGATGACAAAAACACAAACCGAGCGTGTCCTCGTCAATGAATTCCGATTTAGCAGCAACATATGGCTCCAGTGCATCAATCAAGTCAGATCGCCGTTGGCGCGCACATTCACATGTGGACATTATGGCTAAAGAAATGAACTTTCTGCGCTTGCGGTACAATTCGTGTTTGCCATGACTTTCATATGCTTCCCATCGTATCGAACCAGCACATCGAACGATACCAACGTCCTTAAATGAAATGGAACCATGTTGCTCGACATCAAGACCATGATGATCACCGGAACTAAACGGGCGAAGGGCGTCAACATCTTTTCCATCGCAGTCTAAGAAAGCACGCCCAGGATTTTGAGCGGCGACCTGATGATGCACATTTCTTTTCAGAAAATCAATTAAAAATGTCGAAATGCAAAACATACCTCAATGACCTGCCCATGTGCTGCAAGGTTGAGATTTTGTTCTGGGCCGAATATCCCAACGCGGTCTTGGTAGATTCCATCCATCAGAAGTATTTGATCTAAATTGATGTAACTGACCAATCCTGATCCCCGGCCTTCAACACCTCTTTGCTGCCTTCCACCTAAAATGTCAGAAGGCTCGCGAGCTCCTTTACGAATGAAATAAGATCGAGGATGCGACAGCGAGGCTCGAATCGCGCGAGAGATATCTCTGAAAGGCAAGCGGGGTGTGCCCTCTCCCCAGCTATTACTGCCGTATGTGCTCACAAAGATCGGACAGTAAAGAAATTTATCCTCTGCAGAAGACCAATGCATGCCGCCATCATTTGATACTTCCACATTTGCCCTGAAACAAGGAGCCAGGCTACCTCTTTGCTTTAACAGTTGCTCATCAGGGTACCAAGACGGAGAAATGCAACGTATTTGTTCATATGTGTCGAAGTAACATCGTCCAATTCTTTGCTCAAGAATGGAGACGGGGACGACCTCTTCATCATCTAGGTTGGTACCTGTCTCGTTGTAAACAAAAAATCTCGCCCTTAGATTATCAGATGGCAAAAGGTCAGTACCATTGATGTAGATCTCGGTATTGCCACTCCAAGGACCTCTCGCCCTGTGAACACCCGCTTCCTGCTTCGTGTAGACGTTGAATATATTCGGGCTTGTATTGTTGAATGTAAAGGTCCCAACTGCCTCACTGTAGTGGATTCCGTCATTACTAACGCGAATAACTGCAATCTCAGAGACTGTGCCATATCGACGTGCGCTCGAAAGATTTGCATGCAGTCCGGCCCGTCGTCGGTGTGGAGTAGTGCACTGGATCCTATTATAACCGATCCACCTTGCTGGCGTTGTTACAATTTCAGAAATTTTAGTGTGAATAGAGCTCTCGAATGGCCAAAGTTTGCCAGGAAAGCTAAACATACACTTAGCAGAAGAAGACGGCTCGAATCTACCGTATGTTACAGGAGAGGAATGATTCTGATGGGTGAAGTATTCCAGGATGCGCTGGTCGGTGACAAGTATGTGTGGCTCGAGTGACGAAATACAATCGACTGTTCTCGTGAATGTGGATGATATGCAACCACGTGCTTTGCGACTCGCATTCTGCATGGCCATGGCCATGTGTTCTACAGCGTCTGTGGTAACCAGTGAAGAGTTGTGATGCAGATAGCTGCCTAATATATCCTCAGTGTCAAGATCTTGGATGAAGTTCAAGTTGGATCCAAGTTCATCCAACGTGCCTGATGATGGGTAGATGACTTTATAAGTTGATCCTTTGTAGACAACTTGAGCATGTTGGTTCGATTTGTGTATATGGGCTTCATACAAATGATTTCCTTCGCTGCGGAAACTGTTGTTCGAAATAGTCGAGTTTATATCACCTAAATATACTCGTTTGGTAAAGTTGAAGTTTGAATGAACTGTTGTAAGATTTTCCCCTGATCTAGCAACATTCAAAGTGATAGTGATCTGGGTTCCGCCGGAAAATGGACCTGTTGAATTGTCAACACTAAAGTCGCCCGAGGGCACGTGGTCTGTGAAAGTAAAAAGCATGAAAACTCCTGATCCAGGTACCGCTGGCGAAGCACTGCTGCTAAATACGACTCCGTCCAAGGAAAGGGAGACAACAACGCCGCCTGCATTGTTCCGCCTAGGAGTATCGCACGTTAGCCTTGTCTCAGAAACAACATGTGCACGGACCAAATCATGTTCTTCGCAGCCACTTACAAGTCCAAAACAACAAACTTCACGGCCGGTTGATATGAACCTAGTCCCATGGAAGGTTATTTTTGTTCCACCAACTTTTGGACCTGATCTTGGGTACAGTCTGAAAACTATTGGCGCGGCCCATCTGCCGTATGCCTCTCTGACAACGAAATCATCAGGCCGATGCCCGAGAGAGAAACCGACGCGTCCAGAACCAATGTCATGAATTGAGTGAGAATAGAGGTCAAGCGAGTTCGCTGCACTATTTTCCTTCCATGTTGTTGCCTCATTTCGTTTGGGAAGGGGAAAAATCCTGCTTGGGTTGAGAGACGCGTATTTGACAGATGCTGAAGATGGCGTATCAAGCGCGAGTGTTGTGGGTAAATCGCAACACACTAAGTCAAGTGTAATCAGTAAAACGAATTGACTGCGGAATCTGATAGTCTGCAGCTTCCAAAAGGCTTTCGGAATCATTTCATTTCGCCTCGCCCAAGAGCTGACTCACCTCTGCACAGCTGACCTAGAAAGGGCGTTTAACGGTTGTTTTGTCCGGAAGATCAACAGCTACTAGATGATGGGCGCGACATCTGAAACAACTGTAGATCATCTGGGTAGGTCAGCTACGATTCCTCAACTTGCTGCGCACGCGACCGAAAGAATGGCAGGTCGTGTATCTATAGATTTTACCTTCACGAATGAAGAATAAGGTATATCATAATACCTTCGAACGAAGGTACCTTATTATATTATTACTTCGTAATATTTATAATAATATTATTATGTAATATTTATAATAAATATATGATATTATTAATATTTAGCCCCAAAAATAACATTTTCTATGAGACCTGTTTCAGCTCTAATCATAGATAGATCAGGCGCAGACTAATCCATCGGACATGCACTAATGTCGGAAGGTCTGCCTATCGGTGACTATTAAATAGTCACTGCCGATAGTCACATAATAACGTCGGCCACTAGCAGCTAGCTGCTACTAGCTAGTTTTCTGAATTTCATCAGGGTGTGCCATTTTTAACGTAACTTATTAACTTGATTATAGTTAAGGATAAGTCGCTTACGTGAACATGAGCGGAATCTTTATACTGTTTGCCCACTGGAGTGATTGTGTGGATCGTAATGATAAAGTCTTTACGTTATTATATTAAATCGTTATGCATAAAAAAGTGGCTCACCCTTATGAAATTCAGAATACGAAGGTATGTAATCATAACTCTTGCCTTCGTAGTGAGGTGTGCTATTATTAGCGAAACACTTACGAATGAAGGTACGCTTAATCAAGTATCTGAAAGTCGCAACGGTGAACAAGGCCGGGACATATCCGGAAGATCAGCAAAGCAGTGCCAGCTTGTAAAGAAAGATGGCGGATGCGACGGAAAGCCACGGCAATCTCTTTCCAATTTTTCTCTTATCTCTGATTCAGTTCTTCCTCGTCCCAGTCACGGTCTGGCGCGTCGGTGACTGGCTGCTCGAGTGCCTCACCATGTACAACGATGACAAGACGAAGAGAGCCACGAGCGCAGCGTCCGAGCCAGCAGATGCATCCTCGAAGTGGGGTAAAGCTCAGGCTGCGCGAGCTGCGCGTGCCACGCCCACGATCCGTCGAAAACTGCGCGCTCTTCTCTGCGGCTCCAACCTCGTGCTCGCGATCGGCTGGGTATTTTCTGTCTTACTCGTAGCGCACGTCACAAGCTCGCGGGTATCGGAAACCGAGGTGTTCGATCCCTATTCCATACTCAACATATCTATAGGATCGGACATGAGCGTCATCAAGAAGGCTTACCGTAAGCTCTCACTCCAGTATCATCCGGATAAAAACCCCAACCCGGAGGCGCACCTTTTCTTCACCGATTCTATCACTCCTGCGTATAAGGCGTTGACAGATGACACAGCTCGTGAAAACTTCGAGAAACATGGCCATCCCGATGGAAAACAGCCCGTCAGACTTGGTATAGCACTGCCTCAATGGATGTTTGGTCAAGATGGCACGGCGCCTCTTATTCTCTGCCTCCTTGTTGGCTTTGGTATCCTTCTCCCACTTGGGTTTGCTGTGGCTGCAATCATGAACTTAAACAGATATGTTGGGAGCAGTGGCGGTGTGCTGAAACAGAGCATACGGCATTTTTCCGGCGAGCTGAAGCCTAATCTATCGATTGCAAAGGTACCAAAGCTACTCTCCGTCGCTGCAGAGTACATACAGCTCCCTTATAGGCGTGATCATGAGGAGCCTGTGCGACGGTTGCTAACAGTACTTCGCAGTGAATATGACCACAAGGATCCAAAATTTCAAAGGCGACATCCGGCAGTTTTGAAAGCGCACATGTTACTCCTAGCGCAAGCCTGTAGAAAAACAGAAGATGTAGACGCGTCGCTTGAGGCTGATCTGAAGTTAGTTGTGGCCGCGATGCCAAGGCTGTGGGACGAGGCCCTGAAGTTGGCATTCTTGCCGCATAACCAACTTGGATACTGCCATCTGCGCCCAGTGCTCAGCCTTCTTGAGTTTGCACAGTGTGTCACGCAAGCTGTTGCACCATCCGTCCGCAGGGGAGATAACTCCGAAGGTTTGGCATCTTTGCTTCAGCTACCACACATAGATGAGAGGGCTGCAGCACAGCTGACACGCGCGAAGTGTCGGTCACTCCGCGATCTTTTGGCGAATTCAAGAACAGGGTCTGCAAGGCGCGAGCTTTTTTCTCAAGTGGGCCTAACTGCAGGTCAGATAATAGATACCGAAACTTTTTTAAGATTTGCCCCAAGGATCGAATCGCTCCATGCGATGTTTGAGACTGAAGGAGAGGATGAAATCTGCGGTATGGATATTGTAACATGCACGGTAACCCTCAGAATATGCCGTGGTCCCTGCACAGATGAAGCCAACAGCATGATCATTGTCAACAAGGATGATCAACCCCCCCTTCCATTTTGCCACCATTTTGAGCGAAGTGAAGGCTGGTGGCTTTTGGTAGCGGACCCGGCAGCGAACACGGTGCTATCTCACCAGAGGCTCGATAATCTGGTGCTTTGTGATGCTCAGTCTAAAGCCAACGGAACAACAATACAGCTCCAGTTCCCTGTGGTTAACCCTGGCTCTTACTCGGTTGTGATTATCCTCTTGTCGGATTACTGGATCGGGGCCGATGCAAGATGCTCCATCAAGCTGAAGGTAATGAGACGCACTAATGATATCTTGGCGGCACGTGCAGGCAGGGCAAAGGATGGGGAACCAGCCAAAAGTGTTACCCAATCGTCAACTGATGAGGCTGGCAAAGATGCACCTGCAGAGACTCGTGCTTCCGAAATTTCCGATTCGGACGACGATTTCGCAGCACTGGCATACGGTGGTGACTACCCTTCGGAAGAGACGGGTACAGAGGAGTCATCGGATGATGAGGACGAATTCTTCGGGCGCAACTCTGCAGACATGGAGGAAAGGAGGGCTGCAAGAGTGCAGCGCATCTCCAAAAACGCGGCCCAACCTGTGACGAAGCCTGTAAATAAGTCTGCAGAATCGCTTTGCTCTGATGCAGCAACATGTGTACGAACTGATGACGAGAGGCTGCCAGGGCCTGGCAAAGTAACCTCTTAGGCGCAGAGAACTTGAGCGCTGTGCTTTAATTTTTCCCTTTTGGTAAATGTTAAAAGATCTTTTTCGCTAACAAGTGTCTACCAACGAACCAACGAAAAGCGACTTCGCTCGTGCGATTTTTATTTATCGGGAATCTCGATGTCACCATCTTCAATGGATTGCTGCACATCTTGAGGGTCCTCTCCCTCGACGGTGCACCCTGTTGACTTCGCTGTGCCGAGAATCTCTTTGACAGTTCCCTTGAGCTCCTTTGCCATAGACCTTGGACGCATTATGCGTGCGATTTCGATTACATCATCCAGGCTAATGTTGCCGGAGTGCTTGACGTGTTTGACCTTGAAGAAGGAGGAGGACAAATGGTAAGGGGAGAGATAAAAAAGAAGGGGGACGCAGTTCGGAATGCAACAGGCAAATCAAGACGCAGGGACTGAGGGAGCCAGCCATCACAAAGCGCCAGCTATGTTTTCACCGGTTTCAATATACAATTGCCGTGATGAAAATACGCTCATCATAGCCGTGGGCATGATATGATGGTGGAAGATGGGTGGGCCGCAGAAGGCAGAAAACTCCACACCTTTTTTCGATCGCGGGGCGGTTCCTTGAGAGCCTTAATGACGAGCGCAGAGGCAGAGGGGACTACAGAAACCTTCGCCTGTCGGTTCTGCACAGTAAGCTTGACAGTCACGCGAAGGCCGTTCCAGTCTTTCTTAGTTTCTTTGGCGATATCCTCCCCAACCTTTTTTGGAGAGAGACCCAGCGGACCGATCTTGGGGGCGAGAGAGGAGGCAGCCCCTACTTCACCACCAGTGGCACGGAGGAAGACCTCAATAACGGAAGAGGGATCGAACTTGGGGGGCATCCTGCTTGAACAAGGCATCGTCAAGTTTTTCGTAGAATATCAGTCACGGGAAGAGAAGCACACGAGCTCGAAAGCTGCCGAAGAACCGGAGTCGGGGTTCGGCCGTCTGCACGGGGAAGACGAGATGCAGCGAAACCCTATTAAGATGACCCTATCGGAGGAGCCAAACAGGGCTCGTACATGCGCGGGTGAATACAAGTAACAATGACGCTGACGATGTGTTGTGTGCGCACCTGAATTTTCGTGGACCGGGCTTGCGACCTTGAGGCGAGACCGTCGTTGTGGTTCAGCAGGAGTTGGAAAGCCCTAGAAGTAGCATGATTTTGCTTCATGGTATTTATTGCTTCGAAGGCATTTATATTTAATACACATCATCATATTATTAAATAAAGAAGGGTAGATATATATGACAACATAGTATTGATCATGTTCAGTTTCGAAATAAATATGATTATGTACGACGAGATGGTGATACCTTCGTATTCTGAATTTCTCAAGGGTGACATTTTTCTATGCATAACGATTTTTATATATGAACGTATATATATATCATAAAGACTTTATTTATGTATTTTATTATCATACCACTTTCCCTATATCGTTGACTCGCGGTCGGACCCAGTTTCGGTCGGTTGTACTATATTTTGGGTCGCGTGTTTTTTTTCCTATGGCGCCTAGTCAGGCCTAATCAGAACGGCGAGCGCGCTGGACCGCTTGCAAAGATGCTGCTGGGCGCCAAACACGGAGGGCGACCTCGTAACGTGTCGCGCATTATCGTCGAGGGGTATTTCGCTCTTTGAGTGCTCCCAACGTGTTCTACAGCGATGTTTTGTCATTTAGACCAATATACCGAATTCTGTTACAGATATTCGGTTGTATGACCAAAACGTTCAATCGATTTCGTGTGTGAAATTCGTGTGTTAATTTCAAGGGTCGTGGCGTCTCTTCGTGAACGCGGCAATCGAGCCGCCGCATGAGCTGTGCGATATTTGCATTTTTGGCGCCGAACAGCATATTAGCAAGCGGCACAGTGCGCTCGCCGTCCTGACTAGGCCTGTATAAGCGCCATAGGGGAAAAAAACACGCGACCCTAAATGTTTGACGCGAAGCGCGTGTCGGTTTTGCAACCGACCAGTGTTCGTATGGTAACCACCTTGCCGACCGAAAGTCAACGACATAGCGAGCTAGGTTTATTTATTAAATATACATAATCAAGCTTTCGTTCCGATACTGTTTCGTTCGTTTACTCTCACTTCATATTCTCGGTTTAAAACCGGGTTAAAATTAATGGATACGGGTGCCCCACAACGGAGGCTGTGAGCGTGCCACGTCGCCAATTTCGTAAAGTTGTCCTTTTATCTTGCCACGCCTCAGTCCTGTCAAACACACCACTTGCCACGCTTCTGCGAACGGCGACTCTTCCACGTCATAAACAATGGCTTCCACGACATGTGCATTCGGCATTGCCTCTGGAATCTCCGCACAGAAAGCACGATCCCGCGTCGCCTCGTTTTTCTGCCATGCAGGCCCAAGTCCTGAACACAAACTTGGTGGAGCCATGGTTGCAGCCGCAGCACAACTCGGTCGCTGCCACCAGGCTGAAGTGCAGGCCGCACTTTCGGAAGGCGTGCCAACTGCTGAGCGACGCAAAATCCTACGTGTGGCTCTTCTTGGGGTAAGTTATTTCATGCTTTACTGTTCGCGGACTCACGACCGCCCGCCGCAAAGCACTTAACTTGATAAAAGATGACGGCCCGTGATACATATGTGTGCTTTTCAGGCTGCAGCCCTGCTTCCCAGCACCGAAGCCTCTGCTGCAGACGATCAAGGGGTAGCCTCTTCGCGAATGTCATACTCTCGCTTTCTGGTACGCCTATCTCCTGCCCGTCCCCCTCCAATTTCGGAACCTTGCGCCTGGTTCAAGGACATAGCAAATATGTCTTTACTATTTTTTTGCAGGAATACCTTGACCTGGGACGAGTGAGGAAGGTCGATCTCTATGAAAATGGCACTATAGCCATCGTAGAAGCAGTTTCGCCTGAGCTGGGCAATCGTGTTCAACGTGTGCGTGTGCAGCTCCCCGGAACTTCATCTGAGCTGTTGAATAAGTTCCGGGAAAAAAATGTCGACTTCGCAGCTCATACAAACGCAGAAGACGGTTCCGCTGTTTTTCTCAACCTGCTAGGCAACCTCGCATTTCCGCTTCTTCTCGTTGGCGGTCTTTTCCTCCTGACACGCCGCAACCAAAGCAATGGCGGCGGCATGCCCGGGGGAATGGGAGGTCCTGGGGGCAACAATCCAATGGCCTTCGGGAAGTCAAAGGCGAAATTCCAAATGGAGCCCAACACTGGCGTTACTTTCGATGATGTCGCAGGCGTCGATGAAGCGAAAAATGACTTCATGGAAGTGGTGGAATTTCTTAAGCGACCCGAAAGGTTCACGTCAGTCGGAGCCAAGATTCCAAAAGGTGTCCTCCTTGTCGGACCACCTGGAACAGGGAAAACTCTTTTGGCCAAGGCTATTGCGGGTGAGGCGGGTGTCCCATTCTTTTCCATCTCTGGATCAGAGTTTGTCGAGATGTTTGTTGGCGTCGGCGCTTCGCGTGTTCGGGATCTATTCAAGAAGGCAAAAGAAAATGCTCCTTGCATAGTTTTCGTCGATGAGATCGATGCCGTTGGTCGATCCCGTGGAACTGGTATTGGCGGGGGCAATGACGAGCGCGAGCAGACCCTCAATCAGCTGCTCACTGAAATGGACGGTTTCGAAGGTAACACTGGTGTTATCGTTGTCGCGGCAACGAATCGCGCTGACATTCTGGATCCCGCTCTTCTCCGCCCTGGTCGGTTTGATCGCCAAGTCACTGTCGATGTACCTGATGTCAAAGGACGCATTGAGATTTTGAAAGTGCACGCTAAGAATAAACGTCTCACAGAAGATATTGACATCGAAACGATTGCTAAACGCACCCCTGGTTTTTCTGGCGCCGATCTTTCAAACTTATTGAATGAAGCAGCGATACTTACTGGTCGCCGTGGCAAAGATGCGATAACTCTGATTGAGATTGATGACTCTGTTGACCGAATTGTGGCCGGCATGGAAGGCACCCGAATGACTGACGGCAAGGCAAAATCTTTGGTCGCATATCATGAGGTTGGTCACGCAATTTGTGGTACTTTAACTCCTGGTCACGATCCTGTTCAAAAGGTGACACTTGTTCCACGTGGCCAGGCCAAAGGTCTCACCTGGTTCATTCCAGGGGAGGATCCTTCCCTCATTAGTAAGCAACAAATCTTCGCCCGAGTTGTTGGTGCCCTTGGAGGTCGCGCAGCCGAAGAGGTCATTTTTGGACACGCCGAGGTCACGACAGGTGCCTCTGGTGATCTTCAACAAGTTGCCAACATGGCCAAACAGATGGTTACCACTTTTGGTATGTCGGATGTCGGCCCTTGGGCCTTGAATGATCCTTCATCCCAGGGAGGGGACATGATCATGCGCATGATGGCGCGAAATGCGATGTCCGAAAAACTCGCAAATGACATCGATGTAGCCACAAAACGTATTGCAGATGAAGCGTATGTTGTGGCACTTCGGCAAATCAAGGACAATCGTGAGGTCATCGATGTCATCGTCGAGGAACTACTTGAAGCTGAAACCATGACAGGCGAGCGATTCAGGGAGATCCTTTCACAATATGTATCGATTCCGGAGGAGAACATTCCGAAAGAAATAGTCATGGTATAAGCATGCTTCAACTTGCAGGTATGCCTCATTGCTTCGGGAAATGTCTTGCATGAGGGAACTTGACAGGCGTGTTTCCTGCTGTTCAGCTTTACCCAAGTCTGGCAAATCAGCTGGCAAAAGCTTCAAGTCCGGCACGAGCTGTGGTAGATCAGCTCAAATACTCGTGTATAAAAAGAGGATGACCAAACTCAATAAAATATTTAATACGTCTGAAGATATTTTTAAAAAAAATTCCGCGGAAATAGATCTTTATCTCCGATATTTTTAATAATAATGAACCACGGAATAGTTCTTCATCTCCGATATTTTTAATGAACCACGGAATATAATGGAATATATAGTTCTTCATCTCCCAGACATATAGGCAATAATGATCCAACTCCTGTTTCATTCTTTCCTCAAAAAGTCTTTTTCCCCACATTACTTTGCTCACGATAGCGCTTCTTCCTCTCTTGTCTTTTGAGGTCTTTTCGCCACGCTACCTCTTTGATCAGTTGCTTGGATCGTTCATCTCTCTTTGATATCGCTTTGAATCTAACTTTACCAGCACGATCGTTACGAATGGTGCTTAGGTGCTGCACTAATGTTGCGAGACTCTTCTCTTCACCTTCAAGCACAACTGCGCGCTTCTGTTCAAGCGTGCGCCGTCTTTTCTTTGTCTCGATCTTAGGCTTCGAATCAAACGGAAGGACCCGCTGGAGGGATTTAGGCACGCGTGTTTTATTAAACACACGTGCCGGTCGTGCGATATGTTTGTAAATTGAATCGTCATTTATTGGAATCGGAAGATGCCGCTCGTGCCGAAGTTGTGCCACCGTCCGCATGCCCTTCCAGCTTCCATATTTCCCAACCAAGGAAGATATCACCGGATTGAAATACTTTGGAACTTCTACACGCACCCAGCTACGCAGGAATACGACATCAGAAAGAAGAAGTTTATCCTCAAATGAAGCTCTGAAAATTCCCTCCTCGTGAACTTTGGAACCAACATTCTCTGGTTTTTTTAATCTTTGCACAGACTCGCCTGATTTTGCTGCTTTTTTGACTTGTCCGCGAATACCCGAAACCGTACGCAATGCAGCACCCTCAAATTTTGCGACTTCTAACGCGGAATTGAACATACCGCGTATGTAAGCTGTGTTTTTGAACACTTGTATCGGAGATCCAACAAGCTTTAGTTTTTTCATGACTTTTATTGCGTGATCTACTTCCAGAACAGTGGCAGTCGCTGAAATCCGGAACGAGACAAGCTTTCCAGCCAGTGACTGGAATGCCACGACACCTGTATTCTGTGGGATCATCGGCCCATAAATAGTTGCGTGACAGTGCATATGTTCTGGAGTATACTTGATCATGCGATGGCGACCGTTTGCATCCTGCATAGAGTACACTGGAATCGACTGAAATCTGCGCCAGCCGATTGAAAAGATTAGAGGATCTTGATTCTTTAGCACTTTTGCAAACCACCTGTGCTTTTTCAAACGCAGATGTTGATAGCCGAAAGAATCCTCTGAGGCAAGTAAACCACCGATAAGAATGGGGCGATTGGGATCGAAATGTGCCACCCATTCGCGTGGAACACGTCTTAAAACGAGCCTAAGGTAAGAACCTGGACGGTGGCCTTCGAGAGCCTCGCGCGTCGAATCGGACAAACTATCAAGTTCATGATGCGTCTTTGCAACTCGTGCTTGCAACTCGTCCTTCACGTAGTCAAAGTAAGACACAGGAATATTTAGATCGGCAGTTTGGGCGCCATTGCCAATCTCCATGATTTTGCTTGGACAAAGCGACTTGTCTTTGCATGGAAGTGTACGTGTCTCCACAATCTTTTGTTTCAGATGTTTTTCGGTGATGGTTTCCTCAAATTTGCAGGAATTGTCGTTGAATGAGTTCCCCGCGGTTGTGCCAAAAGTTTCCCCAGTCTCTAGGTCCTCAAAGTTGCCGTAAATGTCAGCATGTTCCCCTTCAAGTTGCGCGTGGCTTATTGTAGCTTCTGTGTCTGTGCTATCATCATTTCTACCTGCAGCTGCTGTCCAATCGCCTGTCACAAATCTGCTGTTCAGTCCGCGATAATCAAGAGCGAGAAAGCGCCGAAATCTACATAATGATTTCGAAGCATCGAATGCATCTGAATTCGTGTGGCTTGCTCGTTTGAAGAAACCACCACTATCATCAAGTACGACTTGCATCTCACATTGCCGTGCACCTGGATGAGATTCGCACTCAGTTCCTAAAGCGCAAATGCTGCGTGAGGTTGTTGCATTCGGATCGCCCACATTCATCCCGATGTGTCCTGTGATGACGTCAACATCAATTTCCTTACATTCCTTGCTTCCATCATTTTCCACGGCGTCGCGGTCATCGTTAAAAATGGCTGCGCGTCTCATCCTGTTTGCCCTGTACTTGGGCACATCGTCACCGTCGTGCTGATCTATCGCTTGAAGACTTCCGATCTTTTTTTCTTGGAGAACAACCTTTTCTTCTGAACTCTCCACATCTTCCCCTTTAAGCGTCTTTTGTCCCACGAGCAACTGAATTCCCGAAAGAATTAATTTGTCATCTAGTGCTATTTGCGCGTCCTGCAAACCATAGACCATTCCAACGCCAGTATTCCCGATCTCAGTATTTTCTGCGCTGTTTACGAGGCTGTTCTCAGCTTTCTCAACCTGCCTCGAGAAGTTAACATCTCGGTCATCCACATTGACATATACAGCATCTCTGTCATATAGTAATCCACCGACATCGGACATTGGCGCATATAGAAGCTTGGACTGCTCAGCAAGTTTCCGTGACTTTTTGTCCGATGATGGCAGAGGACACGGGTCCGGGAGGGTCTGAATGTCATCCACTGTGCAGTCACCAACACCTGCGATATGCACAAGTTGTCCAGGTCTCATGTTGCAGCCGTGTAACCATCCATATACTGCGACATCACATTCCGAATATTCCATGCCACCGTCTCGACCCGGTGGTGTGATATCTTCAAACCTATCGCCAACAACATACGGATGTGTGCTGCGCCATGTGAGAGGTTTGAACTTTGCAGTTGAAATGAACCGTGCCAGGTTCAGGGTATCGCGTTTGAGATACTGCCCGTTTTGTGTGCCGTTTAAATAAAATAGTTTTGCGCCGTTGTGTATTTCCGACCAGAAACGCGCCTTTAGGGTTTTCTTCTGCCTGCGTAGTTTCTTCGGATCACTGAAATTGTCGAGGTGTGTCAGTACACCCATGACTTTTGGGAAACCATGCACCTGAAGGACATTTAGGAACTCAAAAGTCTCCATCTCGAAACCGTAACTACCGTCTACGACGAGCAGCACCAAGTCGGCGAGCTTTGCGGCGTCGACCATGGCATTCAAATCGTTGCCAACCTCAACAAACTGGATTCGTCTTCGCTTGCCGCTTACCACGGTAATCGGTCCTCTCACCTCAGACAGCGAGTGTCGGGTATAGTGCTTTACAAGTGAGCGGATTACCGTCGTTTTGCCACAAGCCGGTGGCCCTTGTACTAACACGACGTACGGTGGGGGCTCGTTTGACTGCCGATCGACAATGGGCACGCGGAGTTTGCGTTGCTGTTTCTCGGCTGCGATTGTTCGAGCCCTCTTGGCCTTCGAAGAAGACTTGAAGATGAACGCGCGGGGATTCTTACCCTGCAGTTTTTCATCACCGATGCACTCTTTTTTCCCTATCTTCCGTTTCTTATTTGCCTTACCACCCGCACGCGGAGGGCGATGTTCTTTGTGCTGACTCGGAGCGTCCATCTTGCTGAGCGCCGCCGCTTCTACTGATGACACGGTTTGCATTCTCGCTTATTATTACCTTCGTACTATTATATCATATCATAGTAATAATATATATATTTGTAAAAGTTATGCAGCTAATAATATACCTTCGTGGCGTAAAAGTTTATTACATGGGATGTAGTTTCGTGGCGTAAACAAATATTAAACGTGGGGTTGTAATGCTTAACTATTGCCCGTGGTCGAGGGTTCGTTCGTAAGGTTTCGTAATATTAAACATGCATATGCATGCATGCATGGATAGATGGGGTTGTAAAAAGGCTAACTATATTTATTATGTTTATTACATGGGATGTATCTATTTTCGTCTAAATATTTATTATTATATATTATTATTGCATATTATTGCCTGTGATCAGGAGTTAGTTTTATTAATTGATCTTCAATCTTATTTATCTTATGATATTATTAGTCCTTATTACTTGTATTGTAACTTCGAACGAAACTACTTACTTGTATTTACGAAGCCTGCTGCTAAAAATCCAGAATACGATTCAAAAATATGTTTACATACATGATATACACGGGATCGACGCGAGCGCGAGCGCAGCGCCACCCGCCGCGGCGGGTGGAAAGAAAAAAGGCGCCAGGGCTGCGGAAACTTACAACTGGCTCACGGGCGAGCATATCACAAGGTTGAAAATACACTGATGTGATGAGCCGATTTTAGCTGTAAAAACAGAAAAACTGCTACTTGTAGTCAAGGGCGTTTTGCACCTAAAATCGGGCTAAGATCGGCGTTTTATACGGAAGTTGAAACCCTGAACGACGGTTAAAATCTAGCTTCAATTTTAGCGCGGGTGCTTATCTCCACGCTTGCTTATTCTCTATATTTTACCTTCGAAGGTATATAACATTCTCATCAAAGTTAGATCTGACGCGTGAAGCGCCAGTGTGTGCTAAAATCCTTGACGGCTGTTTCGGTGGTGTTTCACCACGGTTCTTCAGCTTAGAGATGAGTATCAATTGTAAAGGTCGTCATCATCTTCTGTTCCTGCGGAAGCAAAGTGTTGAGCATCGCCAGCGCCAATATGTTCAGCGGTACCATCTCCCCCACCACCGTTGTTTCTGTTGTTTGCATCTGGAAAACGGAAATCGTTGCCAAAGCCACGGGACTGCTGCAGGGTTTGTGAAAATGCCTGATATTTTCTGATGTCAGCGTCACTGACAGAGCGCCGCGCGAATTTCATAGCCTCCTCGAAGTGGGCCTTCGTAATCTCCGGCACAGGGTCAATGTATGTGGCGTCATTGTCCATCGCATCAGGATCAAGTGATGCGGCCTGTTCCCGCTCTATGTCACGCTGAATGCTTTCGCGGATGGCAAATTTACACGCGCGCTGACATATTTCTGTGATATCTGCCCCCGAAAAGCCATTTGTAAAACGTGCAAGGGTTACCACGTCGACGTCAGGCGCAAGAGGGGACTTGCGCAAGTTTGCCCTGAAAATTGAAAGCCGGGACTTCTCATCGGGTAAGGGGATGTAAATCAGTTGATCAAGGCGACCAGGACGCATTAAGGCAGAATCAATAATATCAGGACGATTCGTTGCCCCGATGATAAACACGGTTTTCTTTGACCCCATACCATCCATCTCTGTCAGCAGTTGATTCAAGACACGATCAGCAGCGCCTCCGGCATCGCCAGAGCTGGATCCTCTCTGGTTGGCAATTGAATCAAGTTCGTCGAAGAAAAGCACGCAGGGGGCAGACTGGCGAGCCTTGTCAAAAATCTCCCGCACATTTGCTTCTGACTCGCCGAACCACATTGTGAGGAGCTCAGGTCCTTTGACAGATATGAAGTTTGCTTGACATTCATTAGCAATAGCTTTCGCAAGCAATGTTTTGCCACACCCGGGCGGCCCGTAAAATAACACACCCTTGGATGGAGCCATGCCGAACTTTTCAAACTTTTCAGGATGCTCAACAGGGTACTGCACAGTTTCTTGAAGTTCTTGCTTGACAGTTTCAAGTCCACCAATATCTTCCCAGGAAACATTCGGGACTTCAACAACGGTCTCGCGCAACGCAGATGGATTCGACGTTCCGAGCGCGGTGACAAAGTGATCGTTTGTCACTGCCATTGTGTCTAATACCTCGGCGTCGATCGTTTCATCTTCAAGATCGATGACATCCATTTTCTCTCGGATGCACTGAAGGGCTGCTTCTGTGCAAAGTGCAGCGAGGTCAGCACCTACGTAACCATGCGTCTCTTTTGAAACCTTCTCCAGGTCGACTTCATCATCCAGTTTCATATTTTTCGTGTGGATGCGGAGCACCTCAAGACGGCCTGTTTCGTCAGGAACGCCTATATCAATTTCACGGTCGAAGCGACCGAATCGCCTTAGTGCTGCATCCACAGAATTTGGTCGATTAGTTGCGCCCATGACAATGACGTGGGCTCGTGATTTCATGCCATCCATCAATGTAAGCAGTTGCGAAACGATTCTTCGTTCAACTTCCCCCTGAGTCTTCTCACGTTTAGGTGCGATGGAATCGATCTCGTCTATGAAAATGATCGCTGGCGCGTTCTTCTCAGCTTCTTCAAAAGCTTTGCGAAGGTTCGACTCGGATTCACCAGCAAGTTTTGACATAATCTCGGGCCCGTTGATGAGAAAGAAGAATGCACCAGTTTCATTAGCTACCGCTCGCGCAATCAGAGTTTTCCCAGATCCAGGAGGTCCGTAAAGGAGTATGCCCTTTGGCGGTTTGACACCTATTGTTTTAAAGAGAGTAGGATGGCGCAAAGGCAGCTCCACGAGTTCTCGAATTTGTGCCATTTGCTTTCGCACACCGCCGACATCATCATAACCGACTTCATCGAGCCGCTCCTCATCTTCTCTATTGATTGGCTCGCCTTCACAGAAAATTTCGGTATCGGGGGCAACGATGCAATACTCAGCCGGATCTGTTTCGACAACCTTAAACTCCACGCCCCGCATGCCTCCACGAGCGAGAAACGTATCTCCTTTTCGGACCGGACGGTATGCCTCGAGAAAATATGGTTTCAAGTAAACGTCAAATAAGTTTCCGCTAACTCCTTCAATTGTGTCGCTAAACGGCAAAACGTGAATTCTTTGCCCGTATTTCACGTCGGTGCACTGAGACAGCGGAGTGACAGTAATGCAAACTTTCCTAAAAAGAGACAGATCTGGAAACTCACCTGGTGGACAGACACAACATCCCCAAGACGAACACGTAGATTTTTCCGAACAACTTTGTTCATGCGAATTTTGCCCTCCTCACAAAATTCATCTGCGAGTACAATGCAAACGGTGTCTTTGCGTTTTTTGCCCTTGATCAGAACCGTATCCCCGCGAAAAAGCTGCAGCTCATCCATCTTCTGAAGGTTGAGCGCCACGACGCTGTTGTCATCGTTCACAGCTTCGTCTGCATTGTAATTTCAGGGGACAAATGTCAAGTTAGCCACTGCACTGATGTCGGGCGGGCTATCTGGGAGGGGAGGTATCGCCTGGAGCTTATTTTGGTGATTCTACACAGATCGAGGAAGAAGGATGAAATGTTTTCCTACCGACAACAAGGCGATTTGGGGATTTCTTGCGCTCGAGGATGGCAGTGGAGGTGTCTTTTTTAACGTGAGTTCCAGACTTATCGTCGGTGGAATCTACCATAGCTGATAGTCGGCTGTCTATCGTCCGGATCTCCGACAAATGCTGATGGATGCAAACTTACAGAGGGAGCTCCCTCCAAGTATTATTGCTCCAATATAATATTGCAAGATACCTTCGTTCGTAGCTATTATACCTTCGTAGTTACTTGTCATCGACCATCATTTAATGTTGATTATCATATCTTCGATATCTTATTTATATATATTGGCGAATCAGTATCATTATTTAGCGAATCCAAGCAATAATAATCAAGAATAATATAGAATAATCAGCAAATAATGATCCAATCAAAATACTACAGATTTTCCCACATTTTCCCATATTTTCCCCACAATGTATAAGGTTATTTTTCTCGAGCTATCTTCATTCTAATCTTTAATTGAAATCAGAAAAGTTCGTCGCGGCCCATTCAAACACTCCTCATCACAGGGAAGGCCTTCTGAACGGCCAACCCGTTCTTCATCGGCGCTCCGACAAGAGCGAGGAACTCTGAAACGAATCCGACACGCGTCACTGCGTTGATGTTCCTGGTGCATGTTGCCGCATTTTTCCTCTTGGTCATCGGGCTCCCTGGATATGCTCAGAGTGAGCTCGCAATTTTGGCAGAGTTGAGTTCTCCTGTATTTTCTGAAGCGAACGCAATCGACGCGCACGGTCATTTCAGCTTTATTGGGGGCTCTGGCATCGCTGTTGTCGATGCGTGGGAACCTTGGAAGCCGAAGCTGCTGAAAACCCTACAAGATGACAGGCTTCTAGGCTGCAAAGACATTTTCGCATATGTCAACTCTTGGGGTCGTAAGCGCCTCGCTGTCGTGTGTTTCGAATCCCTTGTGCTTGTGGATGTTGATAACCCCGAGACATTAAGTGTCATTGGGTCGTTCATTTCCCCGGATATATTGCGAGCTGGCGCGAGTGTCGTTGTTAGGGGTAAACTTGCCTTCGTCGCCGTTTCTGACCTGAACTACGTTGTTTCTTTTGATATCACAGTTGAAACTCGGCCATCAATGTTGTCCTTCGTGCAGCTTTCAGGTGTGTTATCAGTGGCACTGTATGAGGACAACAAAGTCCTGGTGACAAGTGGAGGAAGGATCAACCGTGTGACGATTCTTTCCTACACTCCATCTGGAGTATTTATGAAGGTCGGATCTGTCAAGGACGGAAGGTTAAGCGGTGATGTAAGCGTTGTGCAAGAGTTTCCTCTGGATCCAAACTTAGTTGTCGTGGTGTCCTCTGCCAACGGCGGGACATTTGCTGTAGTCAATACTACGACACGTACACGTCCTGTTCTCCAAGGCATGATTCAGTCGAATGGACGAGGCCCTGCTGAGTTGTCTATCGATCGACCAGCTGATGGCTGGAATCCAAACGGTCACAAGCAGCTTGAAGGCGCAGCAGGATTTTGTATTGCCCCGAGTGGAATCGCCTACGTGTTTGCTTCACGGGCAGAATCCATTTCCGCGGTCACGATTCGTTCGAGTAGTACTACCCCGACTATAGTGCACGCAGTACGCGATATGCGTCTCAATGGTGTTGTTGATATATGCTCTCATGATGGTCATGGTCATACTCGCGCAAAAGCTGCCGGGGAGGAGCAGATGTTAAGAGAGCGGGACGTTGAATCGAAAAGTGCTGCTGTTCTTTATGCATTGAATGCTCGTTCGGGAAGGTTTCTTGTTGTTACTGATCGCAATGACGGCGCGGAGGATTACATTTCATCACTTGCAGCCGAACCCAGATGGGAGTTTTGAGAACGAAACAACTCTGTGGTCTCAGGATAACTCCCTGATTCCGAAGAGAAAAAGAACAACGTGATTTCTCTCAGGAAACGAAGCCGCGCATTAAGAGTTGACTCTCGAGCAATTTCATAGCATGACCACTCGTTAAATATATTTTCTAGTTTATGGATGTTGAACTGAACTCCTTTCTCATAGAAAATATTTCTGCGTCTCTTCTTGAAATCTCCTGAAAGCGTATTGTGTGCATACGGAAACTTTTAAAATTTAAAACCGGGCGTCGACGTACCATCACTGCTGTGTTGAACAAACATGTCATGTTTTTCTCCATTGCCAGTTTGCTTTCACGCTGGCCAGTGGCGGCCATCTCGAGCCTCCTCACCCGAAAAAGTAGTTGGCGGTTCTCGGCGACTAGTCTACGCAGTTTTTGACTAAGCTCGGTAGTTTGAGAATGACTAGGAATTTCTGTAGAGATGCAATCAACATCGGCATATATGTCCGTTTCTTGAGGCGTAATCATGTTCGCGTCCTAGACGAATCCTCTTCACGCTCGTTCGGGCGACATGCGCTCCAGGCCGAAGGACACAACTGGGAGAGAGGAAGTGTGTGAAGGAAAAGTGAGACGAAGGATAGAATCTTAAGTTTAGTTATTTAAAAAAAATTCTGTTACGGTTTTTTTTTTGTCACCGGGCGGGACGAGTCATCATTGAGTTAATTCTTCCCATACATTTCCTGAAGCGTGCCACGCGCTGGCAAGAGCGTTTTTTTCATGAGCAAGATGCGCGCTCATGTAGCCGCTGACGCGCGATTAACAAGCGGTGCGCTGTATCTTTAGGGTCCGCACCGTGTCTTTAGGGGGTTGGGGATGGGTTTTCAGGGTTTAAAGTTTAAACGGCCGCGAAGCGGCTCTTCGGCCGCTCCCTTTTGGAATCCTGAAGCGCGCCTCGCGCTGCCGTGCCAAAAAAAAAAAAAACCGCAACACAGATGTAAAAAACAATTGGTTTCATTTTCTAACTCGTTCGTAAGGTTTCGTACATGAGCAGTCCTTGATTGGTCCCTTCGAACGAAGGTACTTTTAGTGTTAGATACACATATTGCTAAAAGTTCTTATGTATATATGTGATGATACGAACGAAGGTAAAATTTATTAATCTTGTAAGACTGGATGGATGGGTAAAATTCTTGAGAAAAGTTCTAAATTGGAATCGTCAACGCTTGTAGTCTACACGTGAAGCAGCAGATAGAGATACAGTGACTAGTATTTATTTATACATATCGTACATAATATTACTTTTTCGAAATTATCGATATAAAAAGACTATCTTCTTCCTCGTTCAGTCCAGAGACACCGAAGGCAAAGGGCCCGCTTGGGAACACTACGCCCGCGTGAGCGAGCTCAAGCGTTTGAAGGTGCTGAACTTTCAGAGCCAACAGATAAAAGCCCGCGGCGAAATGCTGAAGATTGCACCAAATAAGAAAACGCCGGTATGTTCCATGTTTTGTTTACAAGACTCTACAATCCAAATCCGGCTCGAACGCGTAAACGCCTCGTGCCCACGAAAGGGTCACAACGTTGCGAGCGGACTTTTTTAACATTCCTTGGAAACTATATTCCACAGGTCCTCAGCAATGCTGGCGGAGAGGTCGATTATGAGGATGAGGGAGCACTCGGCACGAAGGTTCGCGAACTGGAAAAGCAGAAGGCCGACGAAGAGCAGCAGAAGACCCACTCAAAGCTTGAGCGTGACAGGGTACATTCACTTTTTAAGATTGCAAAAAGAGAGATCGTGGATAAGGAATCGGTCGCGCGTAACAAGGACAAGATGGTTGAGGGATTTGATGAGCTTCATCAGGAAGAGTTGAGTGCTTACAAGCACAAAGTTAAACACCTTCTTCAAGAGCGGGAAAGCTGTTTTAGTTCCTTGAAGACAGACACTGCGAACGCACTCAAGCTTCAGCATCGAAGAGCTAAAGTGCGACAGGAAAACTTGAACAAGGAAAAATGCACACTGAAAACAGAATCAAAAGAAGAAGAACTGGCGCATGAAGAAATCGTGCAGCAGTTGAAGTTGGATCACGCGAAAGAGATAACAAAAATACGCCAAGAGTTTGCTATGGCAAGGGTTGATATGGATAAAAAACACGAAAGCGACGTGAAGACCCTTCACAAGGACTTTGAGCTGCGCATAAAACATGAAGTTTACGAAGTCGAAGAACGTAAAAACTGCCAAATAAACTCATTGACTAAAGCGCATAACGTTGCGTTTACCGAGCTGAAGAATTACTATAACGACATCACACATAACAACCTTGACCTCATCAAAACTCTCAAAGACGAACTGGCAGATATGAAGAAAAAAGAAGCTGCAAATGATATCTTAATGTTTGATATAACAGAGGAAAATAAACGAATGGCGCATCCACTAACAAGAGCACTACAAGAGGTACAAGAGCTGCGAAGGGCAATTGCACAACAAGGGAAGGATATGCAATCTCTGGGCCAAGCAAAAAACCGCATTTTGGACGCTAAAAAGATGTTTCAAAATCTAGAAAAGGAGCATAATCTGCAGGGTCGGCGCCTTGCAAAAGCTCAGTCGGAGCGAGACGAGTTGTGCACAAAATTTGAGCTCATGGTGTATGATATGCAGCAGAAATCTGGCCTGAAGAATCTACTGGTTCAAAGGAGACTTGATGTTGTTGGCGAGACAACAAAAAGAAGAGACGCAGAGTTAGGTGAAATGTTAAATTCTTTGTCCTTGAATCCTGAAGCCCTGCATCATGTTTCGATGAAACTCAACGAAGTTTTGACAAGCAAAAGCCAGGTCATAAGCACTCTGCAGAGTGACAATCTCAAATTGTCGAAGGCATACAATGATTTAATGCTGGTATACCGTGCAAAGATGAACGCATTTGGTGTTCAAATCGAAGAGCTCGGGGTATCTAACGATGCAGTGATGTCTGACCCTTCCAGCTTTGCGAATCGGTCCTGAGAAAACTAACTTATGAAACCAAATAGAATGTGAAATATCTTTTTATAATGTGAACAATTCAGTTCTGCATACGATCAGCTCTCGCCACTGTGATTTTTTCCATTCCTTGCCCAAGCGACTTCTGTGGCATTGGCAGGCTCGTCATCTGTGTGGAATGTCGGTTCTTCAAAGCCATCTGTGTCGGCGTGCCCTTGATCCTTGACAAATATATCGACAGTGCCAGCTTGCTTTTGGAATCTATTTCTGCCATCATGATCTGAATTACCTTCGTGCTTGGTATGATTTGAATCGTCCGTGGCGGCCTCGACTATCGCGTCGGTCAATACAAATGCAGCTGTCTCGGTTTCAGTCTTGATGTTGAGGCTTTCCTTGTCGGGGACGGGGACCTGCGAAACTGGTTCCGTGCCAAGTATTTTGACGGGAATTTGAGTGTTCAGCCACTGATGAAATTTGAGCTGGCTATGACTTTCTTTCAAATCCAATATTTTTCTGCTCTGAATGTTTTCCAGTACAGCCTTGCCGGCACGACGTACAGATTTGCGATAAAATATATCCTCTGTATCAAGAACGTAAGATATCTTTGAACTGCTGCAAGAAACTTTGCACTCTAATGAGTTGAGAACAATGACATCAGTGCACATTTCAGTAGGAGATGCCGAGCTTTTGTCGTCCGGGTTGCAGAGTTGCGGCTCGAGTTTTGTTCGCCGAAGGTACACTGGAGGTCTATCACTCTGATACAGCGATGACTTTGAGAGGACTTCATCCGATTGAATCGAAGCATGCAAGAATCGCCCGAGATAGCCATGAAACTGCGCATCCATAGTACCCGTTGGCAATTCAGCTTTATCGAGACTCGTGTCTCTCAATTGTAGGGTGAGGCGCTCGCCTCCGTCCAGAGAGCAAAGTCGATAGCACGCCTCATCCAGCAACAAGAGATTCGCATTGGCCTGGTAAATTGGTTCGGCGAAATCACCTGTTCGTGTCCTTTCGTATTCATACAGGTGCAACAGTTTTGATGCCATTTCGTCTGCGAGGAGACTTTGGACCTGTTTTACAATCTTGTAGATGAGTTTATCGAGTGTAAACAGCAAATATGAGTTAGCGCCCAGTAACATGCGACATTCGTCTTCAAAGTATGATGACTCAATTGTACCGTTAAGAAGCTTGAAAAGCAATCGCAAGAAATCATTGTGAATGGTGCGCTCTTGGGCAATGCGCCTTTCGGCGGGCTCGGCCGTCTGACCAAACTGTTGGGACATGCTACTGGCTGAAGCACGAGCAGTTGCAAGTCGCTCATAGAGGTGCTGATGCAGGCGGAAAAGGATGTAGTAGCCATCGTGCCCATAGAATATGCGCCTTTCACCTCGAATATCATTCGTTAGGTAGCTGTTGCCTCTTCCATTTAATACGTTTGTCTTAGTTCCACCGAGAGGATTGCAGTTCAAATGTGTATGCTTCGCTGAGCTGTCATCGTAACTTTTATCACTTTGCTCGTCTGACCACTCCTCGTTTTCAAATTTCAAAAATTCGCTTTCATCAGCTCTCGGCAATTGTGAGTCATTGTCATTACCAGTTTCAACTTGCGTTGGCTTATTAGTTCCATGCCTGTCATTTAGAACCTCATCTCTAGCTTTGCTTTCAATATCAACAACATCATGTTCGGTCGTCTGATCGTCATTTGTATTGCCTTCGTTATCGATCTCGTCGTTTTCTTCGTCATCGTCGTCGTCATCTCTTTGCACAAGAAAAGCAGCTTGCTCAGCAGAGTCATCATGGTAGTCTCCTTCTGGATCTCTACGTGTAATCCCAAAGAAGGGTTCGACGAATATGCGCCAAGTTTTCATCACACGCTCTGCATGATCTGAGTTCATCATTTCGCGCGTACTAAACTTCAGCACTGCATATATGTCGTCATGCACTTTTCGGTCTGCATAGGTGAATGTAAGATCGGGAGAGATGCAACTCGTGAAACTCGTGCAATTGTTGCTCTGGCCGATAGTATCATCGCTGTTTCTTCTCTTCTCCCAGACTTCCTTGATCTCACCGGTCATTCCTTTTGCACTTAGTGCTTTCTTATCTGTTTGCTTGAAGTAGAAGGAACGGTGATCAAGTGATTTGTTGTAGTTCTTCTCATACACATCTACCCATACCGGTGTTAGCTCCGTCTTAATTCGCTTCCATTCAGCGTACTTTTGCTTCAAGCGTGCCATGACTACATGTGCTGTTGCAGATGGGTAGTCTAGAATCATGCGTCTAATATCACTCCCTCTATCGGTTCCTATCCCGTAAAGTCGCTCAATTGTACGAAGATGGATTGGCGATAACATTCCTTCAGGGATTCGAAATTGGCTTGCCTCGTCGCTTGACATTGCGTTTAGCTTTTCAACGATGGGCTCCAAAGCACATATTGTGACCTCAGTTGTCTCTAGTACCATATCCAGCTCAAATCTGTCATCCTCGCAGCGAAATAATGCCTCTTCATACTGATTCTTGCGCATTGCTTTAAAGCTATAGTCTTCAGATCCAGATGTCACACTGACCCAGTTGTCGTTAAGATGTTCTTTGCAAAGAGAGCTACGGGCAGAGGCTGGTGCTTTCGGGTAGTCGTTTGGCAGTAACCGATAGGAAGGACCGCATCGTTCACATGCCGAAAGGTCAAGCTCAGAGATGGGTCGCATCAGAAACTTTTCTCTGGCACTTGTCACCTTTAATTTCTGCAGCTCCTTCACCGTAAGTTTACCATCCTTTACTCTTCCACTTTCGAGATACTCGAAGTCCATGCTCTCGCATCGTGCGAGAAATTCACTGAAGCCACTGTAAAGGTCAGGATATCGGCCAATGATGTCCCAGACCAAGCTTTGCAATTCCATCTTCGATATCACTTCGGAGTTGAATATGTTTAGACATTTGATGAGCTCATTGTAGGATTCGCGATTCCTTAAGCGTGCCTTCACCCTCTCAAAAAAGGCTAACTCCTTGGCTAGCGAGGCAGCTGTCTTGCGCTCTTCATTTTGATGTTCAGGTGGAGCATCAGGTGCGCTGATGCCCTTCTCACCTTTTCCTTTGCGCTTCAGTGAGCCGCCATGCTGTCCCGGATTTAAAGCACTCTTACCTCGCAATGATTTGATTGTTGCCGTCTTCTTACCAGCCGCAGGAGTCGAGAAGTCAGGAAGAAAGTAAGTGAACTCCTCCAATAGATCATTGTGGGACTTGAACAGAGATGCAACCTCGTCATAAACTTGACCGATTGTTTTCAGGTTCTTGCGGTACATGTTCAAAATTTCAAGGAATGCCTTGTATACTCGTTCATCATTTGCGAATCGCGTCTTTATTTTGTTCACATAACTGATGGCATGGACAAACTCGACTTGCGGCTTAACCGGCGGGGTATTGCCAGCAGCAGCTTTAGCACGTTCCTGCAGGTTATTCCAGAAGGGGGAGGGTTTTAAGAACTCGAGCCCTGGTCTAAATCAACGTGCTCGTGGCGAATGTTACCCACCGCTTCTTCGCGTTCTTCTCTAACTACATCCTCAACACGGATCTCATGGCCCTGATTGAACCAAGAAGTTGTCAAACACTAACGTTTCAAGAAGTGTCGTCGATTGAAAGATGAATACACGGGTACCACCTTGGGGAGAAATTGGTTGAAACCCAGGATGAGGTCTCTGTGTCCTTTGAAAATTGTCTTCACTCGCTTAATCACTCCTTCGGTGTCGATCCTGATTTTAAAAATGAAATATGAGTTCATTTCCCCCTTTAACAACAATATACAGTCCTGTCATAGAAGGGTTACCTTTGTGCCTTGAACTCTTTCATTATCTCTAGGAATTCATCATACGTGTCCTTCTTGTCTTTCAATCGTTCCTTGAGCTCCCTTAAATATGTGAGGGCTTCCTGCTTGCGGAGTGCATCATCTGTCGACGCCTTTTGACTCGCGGACGTAGTCTGACGCTTCATCGCGGATGCACCTCCTCGAAAGTCTTCTGTTCAGTAGCTCTGTTCAATCGCGTTTCAAAAGGTCAAACGGGTCAGACATATGCGAGTCCTTCACTGCGGGCCCTTCAACATGCGTCGATGAAATACGCGTGCGGCAGCTCCAGCGTGCTGCGCCGGGATAAAAATGGGCGCTTCAGTTACCTTCGCAGCCTTTTGGAGTAGCAACCCTAAAAGGCCGAGCACATCAATCAAACGAGCCTTCGGCGGTGTGTGAGAAACGACGCGAGATACCAGTGTTTGCGATCTATCTGCGGCAGAAATGTTTTCGAAATTTTACTGTCAGCAACGACAGAACCGGGATGAAATGCGCCTCTGGCTCTGCGCAGGCCGAACGCACCCTGTGGTTTTCTTAGTACGCTTGCTTACTTGTTCAGCGTCATTTTATTTTACAGGCTCGAAATTGAACAAAGACGACTCTCACGATCAATTCTTGAGTTAAAAGTTGATATATATATCTACCTCTTAATAAAATCATCATTTGATATATATCAAGCCCATAGACACGAGGCACTGTGCCCAATGTCTGGGACGGATCTCAAGTTCAAACGGATCGGCAAAACGGATATCTATGGTTATCAGTCATCAAAATATGTAAACTTTCAATATTTGGACGGATCTCGAGTCAAGGCGGTTCCGTTCACGCGAGGCGCGTGCGCGGAGGCGAGTGCGGGAGCGATAACTTGCATTATATGGTGTAATACATCTCAATATACTCCAATCCAGGCACTCAGCCCGCGTCCGCGAGCTGCGGCACTCATACCTAGCTCACCTAGCCTCGGCAACCTGCGCAAATCGTTTGCATCAGACGTTAACATCCATGTCAGCAACCCAAGAGTACCATCCCCGGCATCCAACGCATTGTCGCTTGCATTAAAAACAGAAGAGGCGACTCGTGGCGACCGTTGACGATCATGCCAACTTGTTTTACATAAATCGGAGCATCTTAGACCCTACTTCATACACGCCCCGAGTGTCAACGAGGGATCATTCGAGCTTGCAATTTGGATTACAACTTGGTCGCCGGCGCGCGGTTCGAGGTGAACGCGCGCGGCATCATTCCACGAGATAATCAGTCCCAGACCTCGTACGAATAGCCCTCAGATCATCACGCCAAGTTTTACGCGTTGAAACGCTGTCCGCGCGACGCACGGGGCGCGCGCGCACGATCCGTCCGAAATATCCGTCCGGACGGATATCCGTCAGTAGACATAGACACTAGATGTATGGCTACAATATTAAATAGTGTTATTATTAAATAAGTCTTAAGTACGTAGCGTACGTTGCTTGGATCGATGGTATTATTTTAATTTTAATTTTAATTTAATAATAATAAAAATTCTCCAGGGAGGAACAGGAGTCGTGATTAACGTGATTTCGGGTTCGCTCCCAGGTGTGTCGGCATAGCCCCCCGCATGGTTATTAAATCATGATAGAATTGTGGGTACGTGCTATTCGCAGCAAATGATGACAAGACATGTATGTATGTGTGTGACTTAACAAATAAATGTGCAATTAATCGTTTTTATAGTATATAAATGCCCTCACGTATGGCAAACACAATGGGACAAATTTTTCACACGTGACTCAAGAAAATTGGTTTATTACGTCCAAATGAAGGAACAATTGTATGTAACGCTGAACCAACGATTATGAGTTAACGATGTGAAAATGTGTGACAATGTACGGGGAAAATAAACCTTCGACCTTGATTAACGATACCAGGGTGAGGTGGACATTTTTATCGTGGCAATAGTCAGGCCTTCAACATCCTACAACCATGTTTATATATATATATTATTAAATATTATAATTATATATTAAATCAGCTTCATATCGTTATATGTTATTATCGCACAATATTATTATACGAAGATAATACAATATTAAATATTATTAAGAATATATTACTCCAACTACGTACTGCTGCTACTGCTGGTTCTGGTTCTTCGGCAAATCGAAAATAAGGTTCCAAAAACATACAGCGATGTATTTCTTGCCCTTTTGGTTTTCTCTTCTCTCATATGACCCACAACAGCCCGGAATGTCGACACTCGAAGATGTCATCGAAGGCAAGGACTACAGTTTCCCAGCGGAGGTATAAAATCGAATTGACGTCACCCAATTTCAACTTTTCCTCCGGAAGCATGAGCCACGAATGCTCGCGCCGACCACCGACAAACAAAAATTTCGATTGTAAACCTAGGTTTTGTCTCCCTTCAGTCTCGAACCGGGAGCTTCTCAAAATTGTCGATCTTTGTGAGAACGTATAGGTTACTAACTCCTCAATTTTTTAACCAATGGACAGGAAGAGGCGGTCCTCGAATATTGGAAACGGACCAATGCATTCAAAGAGCAGCTGAGGCGAAGCGAGGGTCGCCCGGAATATGTGTTTTATGATGGCCCCCCTTTTGCAACAGGCCTTCCCCACTACGGTCACATTCTTGCTGGAACCATCAAAGACGTGGTTACCAGATTTGCCTGCTCTACTGGGCATCATGTGACCCGACGTTTCGGATGGGATTGTCACGGACTTCCTGTTGAATATGAAATTGACAAGAAGCTTGGTATCAAAGGTAAGGAAGATGTCCTCCGTTTCGGCATTGGAAAATACAATGAGGTAGGAAACTCCTTCCCTTTCTTTTGAGTGAAGGTCCCGCCGCCTGGATCCGTGATTGTAAGAAAACGAAAAAATCTCCATCGTACTCACATTACCCTGTTGTGCAACTTGGACCTTGAATCAAGGAATGTCGCAACATCGTGATGCGCTACTCAAAGGAGTGGGAAAAAACTGTGTTACGCACTGGACGCTGGATTGATTTTGACAATGACTATAAAACTTTGGATCGTAGTTTCATGGAATCAGTCTGGTGGGTCTTTAAAACCCTTTGGGAAAAGAATCTCGTCTATAAAGGGTTTAAAGTGATGCCATATTCCACTGCTTGTAACACACCGTTGTCGAATTTTGAAGCTGGCTTGGATTACCGAGATGTTTCAGACCCAGCTGTGATGGTGCTGTTTCCGATCATCGGATGCGAACTCCATGCATCATTTGTGGCATGGACGACGACCCCGTGGACGCTACCTTCAAATCTTGCGCTTTGTGTGAACCCCACGTTCATTTACGTTTATGTGAGGGGGCCAGGGGGAGATGTTTTTCTGCTTGCAGAGGCACGGCTCAATACACTTCCTGGGATGGGAAAGCAGGGAAGAGTTAGTGATTCGAACAGCCTTCCTGAAGGCTGGGAAATCATGCGGAGAGTACTTGGATCGGAACTTGAAGGTTTGCGCTATGAACCTATTTTCCCATTTTTTGAAGCAGAAATGAAGGGTACGGCCTTCAAAGTATGCTGTGATAGGTATGTCACTGATGAAAGCGGTAGCGGAGTCGTTCATCAAGCTCCTGCCTATGGCGAAGACGACTTCCGAGTCTGCTTAGCCAATGGCGTAGTCGTCAAAGGAGGTGTTCTTCCTGATCCCGTTGATGCAAACGGCTGCTTCTGTCATCCAGTGACAGAACCTTACAGGGGAAAACATGTGAAGGAGGCAGACAAGGACTTGATCGCTGCAATTAAAAACATGGTACTCCTGCACTCAGACCCAAGCATTTAAACTCACTCGATTCAAAATACAAACAATCTGCGCTGTCCTTACTTAAAGGGCCGCCTGCTCGACAACTCTCGCATCGTCCATTCGTATCCATACTGCTGGCGCTCTCACACACCGTTAATTTACAAGGCAGTGGCTTCATACTTCGTCAAAGTAGAAGATATCAAGATCCGACTCCTTGAAAATAATAAAAAAACACGCTGGGTCCCCCCTCACGTGCAGGAAAAACGTTTTCACAACTGGCTTGAGAATGCGCACGACTGGGCGATCAGTAGAAATCGATACTGGGGTACCCCAATCCCGGTATGGTGCTCAGATGATGGTGAAGAAATAAGAGTTTTTGGTTCAATTGATGAGCTCGAGAGCGCCACTGGGAAGAACATAAATGACATCCATCGACACTTCATCGATCATCTCGAAGTTCCATCAGGCAGAGGGCCCAACTTTCCTCCTCTAAAACGCATTGAGGATGTATTTGATTGTTGGTTCGAGTCTGGATCTATGCCATATGCTCAACAGCATTATCCATTTGAAAACAAGGAATTCTTTGAAACAAAAATATTTCCTGCGAATTTTGTCGCAGAAGGCCTTGATCAAACCCGTGGTTGGTTTTACACCCTGATGGTGTTGTCAACTGCACTTTTTGACCGCCCTGCATTTCAAAATCTCGTTTGCAATGGACTTGTGTTGGCCTCCGACGGGAAAAAAATGTCAAAAAGTCTGAAGAATTACCCTGATCCTAACGAAATCCTTAATAAATACGGCGCCGATGCGCTTCGCCTGTATCTAATCAACTCTCCAGTTGTTCGGGCCGAACCATTGCGCTTCAAAGAAGAAGGAGTTTTTGCTGTCCTCAAGGACGTTTTCTTGCCTTGGTACAATGCATATCGATTCTTGGTACAAAACGTACGCAGAGTTGAATTAGAGACAGCGTTACCTTTCAATCCGTTCGCTGTCGAGCAAAGTGCCATAAACGTGCTCGATCGGTGGATCGCATCAGCAACAGCGTCTCTGGTTACATTTGTGAAAACCGAGATGGAGAATTACCGCCTTTACACAGTCGTCCCTCATTTAGTGACCTTCATCGGTCAACTAACAAACATCTATGTACGGTACAATCGCTCGCGGCTCAAAGGAAAGAACGGATTAGACGACACGCGCTGTGCACTATCCGCTCTATACAACGTTTTGTTTACTCTCTGCAAGATGATGGCTCCTTTTACACCTTTTTTTGCTGAAAAGATGTACCAAAACCTTCGGCGATGCCTCCCTGACAAAGGCAAATCTGAGCCCTCTGTTCATTTCTGCCCTTTCCCGGAAGCGTCTGTCGCTGTTCTTGACCGTCGAGTTGAGAAATCCGTCGCACGCATGCAAGTAGTCATCGAAACAGGCCGCCAGATTCGAGAGCGCAATAATAAATCTTTGAAGACACCACTCAAAAGGGTGACCGTGGTGCATTCTGATGGTACGGACACGATGCTTTCAGTTTTTCTCCAAAACCCAAACCTCACTTTTGCGTTGTTGGATCTTTCTTTAACCTATCCAGTGCGATTACGAACCCCTCTGCGCAGAACATTTTCTATCAGATTTGCAAGGAGAACTTAGAGATTTTGTGATCGAAGAGCTTAACATTCAGCGACTTGATGTCAGCCCAGATCCGATGAAATTTGCAATGATAAAGGCTGAACCAAATTTCCCTGTGTTAGGGAAGCGTCTTGGAAAGGCGATGGGCAAAGTCGCAAAGGCTGTAAAACAGATGCCTCAGGATGATCTGCTTTTATTTCAGAAGACAGGTACTTGTGTAATTGATAGCTATACACTTTCCCAGGATGACATTACAATTAAATATGAGTTTCTTACACCGGCTGGTTTCAAGAGGAGTGACGTTGACGCTGCTTCAGGGGAGGAAGATGTCATGGTCATTGTTGATCTTACAATAGACCAGCAGCTGCTTGACTCTGGCACTGCACGCGAGCTTGTCAATCGTATTCAGAAGTTGCGCAAGTCAGCTGGACTTCATGCGTCGGACGAGGTCTGGGTGTTCTTTGAGCCAAAACTGCTCACAGACAGGACATCAAACGATGACTTACATCGCTTGATGAAAGCCGAAGAAAGCTATCTAAAATCTATGCTCGGCAGGGAGCCTCGTCATGTTTCTTCAAAACCATCATATGCAGTCACCCTCGCCAGTGACTGGTGCACATTGAGCACAGGCGCAGAAATTAAAGTAACATTAACACGACCCTGCGTTTCAATCATCAAGACGGCTCTCCAGATGGCTTGCAATGACTCTGAAGAACTCGCTGCCGCTGTTTCCTCTGTCATGCTATCCCGTGAATACATATCTGTTGCTTGTGACTGCCGTGAGAATGATGGTTTCTTAAGTATACACGTGGATGGCAAAGTGGTGAGCCTTCAGGCGGGAAAAGAATTCATATTGGAATGAGCTTCTCAATCAAGCGATGACCAAACCTCATTAATTTAAGGTAATAACCTAATAACCTGCTGCTGGAGCTCTCCTGCTGGCAGCTGGTTGGATATTATTTCTTATTGAGAGACGCTGAAGGCGTCATTCTGATTGGTCGAGAGGACCGGTCGGCGCCAAATTCTTATAATATATATATCATGATTATTTTAATATTGTTTTATTAAAATTATTTTTACTTACTTGATTGCTTGATTATTTAAGATCATACTGTACCGATATCGCAAAAATCCTTAAAGTGTGCGCGGGTGCGTGCGTGGTGAAATCCAGAATATTTAATATATATATTATGATGACACTTCAGTGATGTCATATTTAATTGAAACTTCAGGTGATATTATCATTATGATGACAACGCTAGCTATCTAACGGAAATGAAATAAAGTACCTTCGAAGGTAAGTTTCGAAGGTAGTACTTTCCCAAGTTGTTTTCAAGTTGTTTTCAAGTTGTTTTCAAGTTGTTTTCAAGTTGTTTTCAAGTTGTTTTCAAGTTGTTTTCAAGTATTATTATAAATAGTTTACTCGTGAACAATGGTTTAAATTCTACCGTACATATATGCCCTTTATTCAGGACCGAGCAAACATTGTTAAACGTGATTGCGTGGGTCCGTTCCAAGGTGTCTCAGCTCAGCCGCCGTGCATGTACGGACTTATTAATTAAAACATGTATGATGAGACTGATGAGGGTGCGTACTACGTACGTACGTTTATTTATCGGTTGCTTGGTCGGACGGTATGATCTGATATATTGACATGTATAATTATCAAATGTGAATTAATTGAGTTAATAACATATAAATGCCCTCTCGTATGAGTAAACATAATTGGAAAAAAGTTCAACACGTGACTCAAGAAAATTGGTTTATTTCGTCCAAGAAGGCTTCAAATATGTGTAACGCTAAACCACGTTTATGAGTAAACGATGTCGAAATTGGAGACAAAAATGTATGAGACAAATAGACTATATTATCTGGTGTTTGGTTATCGATCCCAGGTGAACCGGACATTTTTTACAGCCAAAAAATTTCGGAGTCGTGTAGAACCGGCTATGCCGAATAAGATAAGAGTTGTAATATCCAGTGCGCCGGGAAATGGGTAATTCCTATCCCGGAACGGCCTTTTTGGCCCGGGGCACGCAGAAGTAGCCCGTCAACTGTGAATTATCACCAAGTTGAATGCCAATACGAGAACTGGGTCATTTTACGGTTAGGCGATTTACTGTTCGGCACCGGGAAAACACCCTCTGGACCGCAAAAAGGCGCACTTGGACAGCGGCGTAAAATATGCCGGCTTATGAAATAGGCAATGGACGGCGTCCTCGGAGAAAATGAAGCCTCTTTTCGGTAATCAATTCCGCAGGATTGATGTCTTGGAGCTCTTCCGAACTCGCTTTAAAGATCTTTTCTCCTTGACACGTTTCGCATACTTTCCCGCGACGAAGATGCTTTCAAATAGTCAAAACTTTAGATCTTCGACTCCCAAACTTCAAGCGCGTCTAAATGAAATGTCGGTGGTATATTTACGCTCCATGATCGCGCCACTCCGGCGGTTATTTTCATGGGGAGTGCCAACATCGGACACACTGGAGTTCATACAGCTAGTGGATACTCAATACAACATAAGCCAGTTTGTAGAAGTTGGGGCCGGCACAGGATACTGGGGCTTTCTGTTGAGACAACGAAACATGTACATAATTCCGATCGATGCTAATCCATGCCATATTTCAAGTTCCAATGGGTTTCATACTCTGGACAGTGGCAACGTCCCACCTTTTTGCCGAGTGCTCCAAGGCCGCCCTGACTTTCTCAGAAGACTAGTTGGTTTTCGCAACCTTTTTCTTTGCTGGCCTCCGAGAGAACGAGATTTATTTTCTTCCTCCCCGGAGCTTACAAACCTTGCGCTCAACTCACTAACTAACTTCCAAGGAGACACCTTGCTGTTTGTCGGTGAAGGACTTGCCTCAAATAATAGAATAAGATATCACTTGAGTTGTCGATCGACGGCGGAATCTCATAGATGTTCAACAGCTGGTCCGACATTCAATCACGCCGTAGTAGCTGATTGGAACGGTAAAGGACATACCGTGACTCCGAAGTGGCCGGGGTCTTATGATGTGCTGACATTCTGGGAAAAGGTGCGGCACAAAACTGGGCAAAAGGCTTGTTCAATTTCTAGTCAGTCCATTGTTGTCACTGAAGGGAGAAGAACGTCACGCTCGGTGCATTTAATCACAAACGACTTCATATGTACACAGTTTGGCTTCATGGCAAAGCAGACTGTAGCTGTTGATTCTGCGCGCTACAGTTCGCAAGCACGTTGCCCATGTGCACGCACGCATCAGTTGTCCGAGTTCATAAAAACATGGGCAGGACAAATGGCAACATATCTTAATGTTGGGCTTGCAAGAAGAGCTCCCGTTTGATCTGTTCAAGAGGTACCGTGCATTGCGGCTCATGCAGTTAAGGCTTCACCTTTTCAAATCCCTTCCACGAGTTTTAGTTATCATGCTACGCTCGACTCTATCTCTCGAAGTATGCAAGTGATAGTTCTCGCGCTCGGGCTTTTTCCGACCAATAATCAGCTCAGGACCGAGTATTGCCGATTGCACTGGCTGGCTGGTATGGAAACAGACCCAATGAACAAAAAAAACACCACCTTCGAAGGTCTCTCGAACGAAACCTTACCTTCGAAGGTACGGTACCTTCGAAGGTAATAAATAAAAATTTTCCAGGGAGCACAGGAGTAGTGTTTAATTAAAGTGATTGTGTGGGTTCGTTCCCAGGTGTGTCGGCATAGCCCCCCGCATGCGCATATGGTTATTAAATCATCGTATGGTAACACCCTGCCGACCGAAAGTCAACGATATAGGGGGAATGGTGTATTGCGGATACGTACGTATTACGTACACGTTTACATGTCATATGTTGATTATTGGTTGTTTATTTGGTCGGTTGGTATTTTATGTATGTGTGTAATTTAACAAATGTGAAATTAATGGTATAATATATAAACGCCCTCACGTGTGGCAAACACAATCGGACAAATTTTTCATACGTGACTCAAGAAAATTGGTTTATTCCGTCCAATGAAGGGACCAACTGTATGTAACGCTAAACCAACGATTCTGAGTTAACGATGTCAAAATTTGTTACAATGTATGGGGAAAATAAACCTTCGACCTTGATTAATGATACCAGGTGCGAACTATTTTTTTTCGTGAAAATCCCGTAAGATCGGCTTTGCCGAATAAACGGGCCTGATTCAGGATATGTATGGGAAGAATTGACTCAAGGATGACTGGTCCCGCCCGGTGCCAAAAAAAAAAACCGTAACACAGACAGACGGGGATGATATCGATAAATCATGATAAATCAACTCAATTTCTCTTCTCATCTTATTATTACCGTATTATTATTTACATATTTATGAATACGTTATTTCGTTGTTTTTTATTAATTATCTGTGTCACAATTCTTTTTTTTTTTTGTGCACGATCAAATATGAAATAATCACACTTTTCATTATTTCCGTATGTGTACTCGTAAAAATGAACGAAGATCGGAGATCTTATTTGATCTCATGATCTTATATATGTGATGAAAATCGTCCATTGGGATGCGTTCGTCGCGTACCCGAACGACCGCGTCATCAATAATCCTTCGTTTTTCGTTTTTTCCTTTCCAGGACCACAATCAACAGTTCTAATGACTTTCGCATCCACGTTGACGGGTAAGACCATTAGTAGTACAAGCGTGTGGCGCTTTTCGGAAGCTCGCCAACTCCGTTGCTCCCAAGGATAGACCACCCCCTCCAAGCGGAGCATTGACTGAAAATGTCAGCGATACTCTCCCATTTCTAAGTTGCTCATGAGGCTGATCACCTTGTCCGCGCTCATTTCTCAGTTCCATCAAATGTTTCAAGTTTTGCAGCGACTTTCGCCTCGAGCAGGTAGTAACCGTGCGCTTCTGCTATCCGATCCGTCATGTTTTTCGGTACCGCCTGCTCAACTTGTTTATGCAGGGTGACGAGGAGGTCCATCAGCGATGGCAAGCGAACATTTATTTCAAAGGCCGTTGCCAATGGTAGGTTTTCATGACATTATTCCAAGTCCGTTTCACACAAATGTTCTTCACACTGTTTTATCTCCTCGCAGCTGCTGAGAGCAAAACAAAGGAGGATACCGCTCGTCCAGTCTACCCTTTCAGCGCTATCATCGGTCAGGAAGAGATGAAATTCGCTGCCATCATGAACATCATCGACCCGAACATTGGAGGAATCATGGTCATGGGTGATCGTGGCACTGGAAAGTCCACCACCGTCCGCTCGTTAGTTGACTTGCTCCCCTTGATTGATGTGGTCAAGGATGACCCCTTCATGAGTAGCCCAACTGATCCGAACTTGATGTCTCCCGATGTTCTTGCAGCCTTCCGTGCTGGTGAAAACTTTGAGACCGTCAACATTCCTATTAACATGGTCGACTTACCACTTGGAGCAACCGAGGATCGTGTCTGCGGCACGATAGATATCGAGAAAGCGTTGACGGAAGGAACTAAGGCCTTTGAGCCTGGCCTGCTCGCAAAAGCGAATCGTGGCATCCTTTACGTTGACGAGGTCAACCTTCTTGATGATCATCTGGTCGACGTCCTTCTCGATTCTGCTGCATCAGGATGGAACACTGTTGAACGTGAAGGTATCAGCATCTGCCACCCTGCGCGCTTCATTTTGATCGGCTCTGGCAACCCGGAGGAGGGTGAGCTTCGACCGCAGCTTCTTGACAGGTTTGGTATGCACGCACAAATCAAAACCGTCAAGTTGCCAGAAGAACGCGTAAGGGTCGTGGAAGAAAGGACGGCCTTCGACACATCCCCCAAGGAGTTTCGCGACAAGTACAAGGAAGAGCAAGATCAAGTTATTGGAAAACTCTCTGCAGCACGCACACTTCTACCATCAGTTGAGGTTCCGATGGATATTCGTCTTAAAATTTCACAAGTGTGTGCAGAGCTCGACGTCGACGGCCTGCGCGGTGACCTTGTCACCACTCGCGCCGCCCGCGCCGCCGCCGCTTACCGGGAATCCACCGAGGTCACCGATGAAGACGTCTATTCTATCATCACCCTCTGCCTCCGCCACAGACTCCGGAAGGACCCTATGGCAACTATTGATGAAGGCACAAAAGTTTTGGAGGTTTTCTCAAGTGTCTTTGGGTATGATTCAGAGGAATGAATGCACAAATAGGCTACGCTTTCGCCACGACATGCATTTCGTTCTACTGGCAAAACCTCAATATCTTTACCAAAATATAAGCTTGGCTCGCAGCACCTTCTTGAATGCACGATGAGGAAAGAGTAGTTCAGTAGGGATCTGATTTTTGACAGGAACACATTCTGCATGTTAGATAATCTAGTAGTAATCACCATATCTCATGTTGCAAGCTAGTCATCGGTCGGTCGTCCTCATTCTGTGTTAGCAGGGCGCGTAGTTCTAACAAGTCCAGCAGCTGAATCCCATTGGTCGGTAGACAAAACAGCATCGATTGCCTGAGAATCCTTATCGACAACTTTGTCAATAATACCATATGCAATCGCGTCCTTAGCCGTCATATACATGGGACGTTGGATGTCTTTGTCAATTTTCTCCTTCGAGTGTCCAGTCGTTTGGCTCAATATATCAACCATGGTTTTCTTTTGCTCCAAGACCTCCTTCCACTTTATGTGTAGTTCAATAGCCTGCCGCTGACCAGTTGAGGGCACCCTCGGCTGGTGCAGCATTGCGGTTGCGTTCTTTGTCATAAACCGTTTGCCCTTGTCCCCGGCCGATAAAATCATACAAGCTTGACCTATAGCAACACCTGTCCCGACTGTGAATATTTCGTTACCAATGTACTTCATAGTATCGTAAATGGATGTCGCCTCAGTTTCAAAGCCTACAACTTCCCCATCTGCTCTCTGACAGCCAGTCGAGTTGATGTAGATGTAGCATGGTCTCGCTGGGTCCGTGTACTGCATATATAACAGTTCAGAGACGATAAGTTCCGTCACGGCAGGGACGAGCGGCATCCCGATGTAAACGATCCGGCTGTCAAGCAGGAGGGAGGGGAGGTCGGGTGGAGGTGTTTTTGGCTTGTGTTCGCTGTACGAAGCACCAGGGCTGGCACTCGCGGGCGAATATGAATGTGTCATGACGGTCATCCCACGAGAGACCGATGCATGGTCATGCCGAGGAAATCTTGGACAGTTAGTTGAGGTTGGTTTCGATGATAGGACTGTCCGACGAGGAGTCAGTGATGCCTTGGAAAGGTTGGCTGGTCGCGAGTACACTGCACGGGCGACGGTGCTCTTGAAAAGACCTCTCGGCGCAAAAAGTTTCATGCATATGGACGAGCGCTCTGTACATTCACTTGCCGTGGGAATCGATTGAGAAGATGTCATCATCCTTAACCCCCCCCGCCCAGCGAAACAGGCGGTTGTGTTGGAGAAAACCCTGAAACCCTAGCCAGCACGGTATTATATGGTATGATTATGAGACCGAGACCGGAAATAATATAATCTACTTGTCTTTGTCATGCATGGAAAATTGCTCGAGTATCATATATACGAGGTGTCATAGAAATATGAAAAGATAGATAGTAATAATAAGATAATATAATATAATATATATTAAATAAGATAGATGTAATAATAAGAGTTATCATAAAAGAATATAAAAGAGTTTGACTGTCTAATAAATAATTTGTCTATCATGGCATTCACAACAAAAACGTCTGGTTAACGTAGTAACATTAAAATTCATGCAGAACGAGCGTGTGTAGTCTACTATCATACGAATACGCGAAGGTAACATAATACACTTGCTCGTGTAAAAAACGCTCATATCAACAGACAGTTTCGCTTTCAAACGTTCTTTATCATAACCAATGGACCTCCCTGCTGTATCGTTGACCTTCGGTCGGTCCCTATTTTGGTCGGTTGTAACTTTGAGGTGCTGATTTCACAAGAGTGGGACATTTTTTTATCGATAACTTTCAATAAAACATGACGTTATTAACCATAACAAATAAATTATTAAAATACCTTATTATCATTGCGATCCACACAATCACTCCAGCCAAGATGTGTAAAGCGGCTTATCATTATCCTTTATTTATATTTACTCGAAATAAATAAAGATAGATAAGATTAAGATTATGATATTTTATGTGGAAAATAATTATTAGTTGATTCCAAATAAATAAAGCAAGATAAGATTCAGATCATATTAATCGCTATGAAACTCGTGTTAAAATATATTATATTTAATATCTTGCCTGCTTGCTTGATTGACTAATTAACTATATATTAGCAAGCTAGCAGGCACTACCCCTTGCTTGCTTGTTTTAGTCATTTTATTTGGAAAACTAAAATCATTCGGGATCTCGCAACAGAGATAGATCAAGATACGGTCGCCGTGAAGATACCAGGATAAACACCTTGCACATCCAATTAACGGCGTCACGTGTTCGGGCTTGTGCTTGCAAAGCGACAAATGTTCACATCACGTGGCTTGCCAAGTCTGTCGGCTTGCGTCAGGGACGATGTGTTTCTGGGAAGAGGTAATCGCTTGCGGCAAAACGGTCTGCGTCCGCTGTCGAACGTAGGAATCAGCTCGGGATTTCCTCGAAGGCCCCCGGGCAGAAGGTGTTGCGCTATCCGCGCCAACTCTTCCTCCGAATTGGAAGATGGCCAAATAGAAGGGGTGCGCACTTAGATTAGTCGATTTCTTTTTCTGGCTGCCTCTCCCTCTCTACCTTGTCCCGTGCCCAGTGTCTCTTCCTCCCCGCACTCTTTCATTTGTGCGTGTTCGTGTCTATGCGTCTGTGTGCCCGTACGCCGTTGTGTGCATTTTCTCGCTTCGCCCACGCGTGCAGTCAATCGACAATCACTAATTTGAGCAATCGTCCGGTTGGATTCAGATTGAGGGATACGGAGCAATATCGACTAAGCCGGTAAAGACTGAAAGCATTCATTCGTCCACAGATCTATAGCTTTTTCTTCTGAACACTTTTGTATTTCACTTTTGTACTTCATCAGGCAACTCCGTTACTTGACACCGTCAATTTCCCAGTGCATCTGAAAAACCTTGCAGTCGAACAGCTCCAACAGGTAGCATATTGGATTCTGAGTCGCGCCCAGGGCAATTTTGATTCACTACTCCCTGCAGGTTGCAAAAGAGCTTCGCGCAGATTTGATCTATAACGTGTCCCAGACCGGTGGACATCTTGGCTCAAGGTATGTCCTTATGATTGTCACAAGCCTTGTGAAATGCCGAGCATCTTTTTTTCGAGAGCATCAATAATTTAATTGTCGACCTCTCTTTCCACAGTTTGGGTGTCGTTGAGCTGACAGTTGCACTAAACTATGTTTTCGACCAACCAAATGTGAGGGTCCTTTCTACTTTATTTGCAACGTCAATATTTGAAAATTTGATATGCGTTAAGCTTATGAATCCATTTCAACACCACTGCCGCAGGATCGAATCATTTGGGACGTTGGACACCAGGTGCGATGATTTCAATACCTAATACAGTGCCCTCTCGTGACATAGAGCTTTGCATCGCAGGCTTACCCGCATAAGATGTTGACCGGTCGGCGTGATAGAATGAATACCATGCGCCAAACAAACGGTCGGTTTTATTTTTGTGCATTCGTTTAAGATATGTACATCAGACGGGGCCTCTTCCAGGCTTATCCCCGTTCACAAAGAGAAGCGAGAGCCCGTTTGACTGCTTCGGAGCTGGTCACAGCAGCACTTCGATATCCGCTGGACTTGGCATGGCTGTGGCTCGAGATATGCAGGGTAGATCGAATCACGTTATTGCCGTTATTGGCGACGGCGCAATCACAGGTGGAATGGCCTACGAGGCGATGAACAACGCAGGATATTTGGACACAAATATGATAATTATTTTGAACGACAATCAGCAGGTTTGAACCGTTCACTTTTGGCAAAAATCTTGATCTTCATTTTAGTTCGTGCTATCGTTGCAGGTCTCGCTGCCAACACAGTACAATAGCTTGAACCAGGACCCCGTTGGTGCATTGTCATCTACGTTTGCTCGTCTGCAATCTTCTAAGCCGCTTCGCGAGTTGCGTGAATCTGCTAAAGCGATCACGAAACAAATGCCGGTTCCTGTACAAGAAGTGACGGCAAAAGTTGATGAATATGCTCGTGGAATGATCAGTGGATCTGGTTCAACGCTCTTCGAAGAGTTAGGTCTCTACTACATTGGAACCGTCGACGGACATAACCTTCAAGACCTCATAGCCATTCTAGAGGAAGTGAAGTCAACGAGAAGTGTTGGACCGGTCCTCATACACATTGTTACAGAGAAGGGTAGGGGATACTCGTACGCAGAGGCCGCTCAAGATAAATACCACGGAGTATCAACATTTGACGTGGCATCTGGAAAGCAGAAAAAAACTGTAAGCGTCATTCCGACATACACTCAAATGTTCGCTGATGCTCTTATAGGAGAAGCCGGCCTTAATGAGAACGTTGTTGCTGTACATGCTGCCATGGGTGGCGGAACAGGTCTTAATCATTTTGAAAAGTTTTTTGCAGACCGAACATTTGATGTTGGCATTGCAGAACAGCATGCTGTTACATTCTCTGCGGGGCTTGCAGTCGAAGGGCTCAAGCCTGTGTGCACAATTTATTCAACTTTTTTGCAGCGGGGGTTTGATCAAGTTGTGCATGATGTTGCTTTGCAAAAGTTACCTGTGCGGTTTGCCATGGATCGTGCAGGTCTGGTCGGCGAGGATGGGCCTACTCACGCCGGTGCATACGACGTAACGTTTATGGCATGTTTGCCCGATATGGTCGTGATGGCTCCCATGAATGAAGCAGAGCTCTGCCATATGGTCGCGACCTCAATTTCAATCGATGATCGTCCCTCCTGTTTCAGGTATCCACGCGGTGCAGGTGTAGGCCTTGACTTGGACACAGAAGGGGTCGAAAGCTTACAACCGGGATACAAAGGCGGAGTACTTGAGGTAGGAAAAGGGAGAATTGTACGGGAAGGATCAGATGTGTGCTTGCTCGGCTTTGGGACCTGTACAAATCGTTGCATGGAAGCTGCAGATCTACTTCGCGAACTTGGCATCAATGCCACCGTGGCTGATGCTCGCTTTTGCAAGCCACTGGATACTAACCTGATCCGCCAGCTCGCAACAAGTCACGCTGCCCTCATCACAGTTGAGGATGGATCTGTCGGGGGGTTTGCTTCTCACGTCCTGCAATTTCTTGCATTGGATGGTCTTTTAGATGGCGATCTCAAAGTCAGACCCCTAACCTTACCTGACCGACCCATCGAGCATGGGTCACTAGCAGACCAGCTCGTAGACGCTGGCCTCTCCTCATCTCACATTGCATCGACTGCACTTTCTATCCTCGGACAAAAGCAACAAGCTTTGGAGGTGCTGTCACAATGAGTCGAACAGTCATTTTCACTTTCATTTTGCAGGAGCTTTGAGCATGGCAAACTGTTCTCACTATAACTGGTGCGGATTTATGAGATTTATTGTATCTCATCTAAAGGAACATCTGGATTTTGCTACTGAATACATCAACATTATGATGAGTCCTTTCCTAATTTATTACAACGCTGCTTACAGTCATCATCACTCCACCTGATACGTGCTCCTAGCGTCCACCTGCCTCACCCCTGATATGCGCTCCTGCCGTTGACAGAATGCGATAAGAAAGCAAAGGACAATATACTGGCTGATTTGTAAGCTGCGTATTCACTCAGTTTGCTGAAGAGTCGCGGAAAATTTCGCTGCCTTTTCACAGCAGCACAACATTGTCCACGCTTAAATAGATCAATCCTCATCGTGCATGTTTTTCCCTCCAATGGATGCTATGGTTGCTATTCCAGAGCGAGGTAGTGTCACTGACAGCAAGTCAACATCCAGCCGCCTTGGCATGAATAATACGTTTAACAAACAAGCAATCAACAAACAGCCAGTAAACATTAACGTTTCATGGCTCTTCAGTTAGGCAATGGCGCATAAGTCCAACATCCCATCTAGCTTTAGTCAATACAAGGGTAGTGCCTGTGGCTACGCCCACATTATTCTACACGAAGAGTTAATCATAATTCGTTTTTAATCCGAGGTTATTTGCATATGCTTCGCCGAACACGTTTTTTTGCTCGACTTGGCGCGCGTTCAGTTGCTCCCCAGCGCCGCGCCTTCCCGCGAAGAGCCGCGCAACGCCGTGTGCAGTGCACACGGTATGTGCATAACGTTTTCACTGAACCGACAGGCCGAAAATGTGTCCCCGCGAGGGCGAACAGAAGAAGAACACGAACGGGCATCGCACTTTTGACGGTTCATAACTCGTCGAGTAGATTTCTTTGCCCGTGACAACGCGCCTGCTCGGCTTCGCCATGCTTACCGCGTCCACGTAAAGTCGCGACCTGCTTTGAAACGTGCTACATAGACACTCTCGAGACTTCTGCGGTGCCTGTTTATCGGTTTGACATCCACGCGGGCGCAATACATGCGCGCAATGCCTGGGTGCTGCTGCCAAAAATTCTGAGAAGCTCTGAGAGCAAAGCTCCGATACCCGTTGGGATTTTGGCACTTTTCAAATTGAGATTTTAGTGTAGTAGACAAAACCAACGGTCAAAATTCAAATGTCAATATTAGTGTTGTAGATTATTATCATAATAATATTATAATATGATATTACGAGGCTGGTTAGACTGGGCCTTTCCCCGATTTGTCGCTGACTGCCACTGCGTCAACCGACCATCGTTTTTCGCCGGGAAAAAAGTCTCGAGGCGTCCGTCGCGCCCCCCAAACACGCCCCGCGGGCGTCACCGGGCCGGCCGCGGCCGTACCGAGCGTCGGCGGCCGCGAAAGAGGTGTCCGACCGGCCTGTTGACCGACCCTCGAGGTCAGGTTCGGCAACTTGCCGCGCGCGCACGGGCAATGCAAACAGGATGCATTGATCTCCTCGCCGTGAAACGCCCAAAACCGCCCTCTTCTCGGTCCAGGCCCACCGGCTTGTGTGCGCATCCTTTCGTGCCCGGGGGGTCTGACTGATTGCCCCAAAG
>Ga0302114_10000164_pt1 | contig 48185 bp, 36 predicted proteins | sample AG5_Surface_MG_FD_203107 | JGI IMG/M metagenome (GOLD analysis project Ga0302114, IMG submission 203107) | Marine microbial communities from Western Arctic Ocean, Canada - AG5_Surface | ecosystem: Environmental > Aquatic > Marine > Oceanic | place: Canada: Western Arctic Ocean | collected... | reverse complement strand
TGCCCGATTGCTAAAGAATATCAGAAGACGGTGAAGCTTATCGCCCTGGGCGAGAGCCCCGAGCGACGTCGACATGACAAACTTCCGGAGGACGACCTGTGATTGAATTGAATCTTTCATGAGATACATTTAAGATCTTACGGAAAAAAACATTTAACGGCGACTACAACACAATTCTACAATACCGCATATAATATTATTATCCAATATAAATATATATCTAGGGCCGTTTAGCTGAATCGAACCGATTCGAACCGATCGCAGTCAAGTTTGCGACGTGATGTCTCTTCAGTGCGATTTTAAAATTTGCGAACCGATTCGAACCGACCGATCAACGCGCGGGGTCAAATCGGACCCACCACCTTTCGGGCCGAAGGGTGCCGAATTTTTTCACCCACGGCACCCCGGTCAACCCAAGTCAACGCGCGTTCTCAGTCCGTTTCACTGCGTTTCTTTCTTCTTCGCGCGCGCCGTCGCGCCACACACCGGTGCTCTCGCCGCGCAACCATATATATGTCCCAGCAGTCGTCCGCCATCGTCGCCCAGCCGTCTTCCTCCGCGAAGGCCCCGAAGCGATCCGCGACCCCTCGTGGTCGCGATGCGGCCGCGAAGAAAACGAAGGGCCTCGAGCACAAGCTGCCTTGTTCTTGTTTGGATCAATACACCACTTTCCCTATCTCGTTGACTTTGGCGCCCAGCAGCATCTTTGCAAGCGGTCCAGCACCATAATGCATTACAACCGACCGAAATCGGATCCGACCGCGAGTCACGATATCGGGAAAATGGTGTATTTGAAAAATTATTCGTCTCATAATTAATAAGAGTTACCTTCGTATTTATTACCTTATTATTATTAGCTACCTTCGTAGCTTGCTTGGTTATGTTTGCGAGTTTCAGTCTAATAACGTTTGGTTCCTGCTTTTCACCTTCTCAGAGGTTCTTCGCGTACGCCTTGATCTCACGTTGTTTAGGAAACAATTTGTTGCCGACGCATACAAAATCTACCCGCTCGCGTTCCTGCTCCGTATGCATTGCTTCTGCAAGTTACTGATACTCTTCTCACTCGCAAGTACGAGACTTTCGTTCGTAAGCGGAGTCGACGGCACAAGGCAACATGGTAGCCGCTTACACGAGTGTTTATTTCGAACGTGCCCTCTCATTTCAGCAGCTGCCGACGAAGGCGACGCGACGGCAGCTGCTTTACACGTGCCGCATTCATTCGGCACCCTTTATTCCGCAGAAAGCCTCGCTGCGTCTAGAGCTGGCGAGACACAACATGGCGCAAAACTTCTCTCAGGCAATAGTTTGTCAACAACGGTCACTGGGACCGGGGTCGGCGCGTTTCTAACGTCTCGCGAATCGTTGGTTGGCGCTAGAGGATCGAGTGTGCCGGTTTATCACGGCGACATGAGCGTCTGGCGCGACCATAAAAACTCGGCACAGAGCCTTCCCACAAATCAACAAATATTCAAAACAGCTGAAGACACTGCAGCACCAGTTGAGAACTTCAACACGTTCCAGGGCGAAGGGAAACATTTGAAGTTGGGTTCGGGACCTTCCCACGGGCAAAGCGAGATTTCTAAATGTACTAAAACACTTCACCACAAATCTATCTACGTTCCAGGTACCTTTGTACCTGGTAAGTTTTTTCCAGGTGTTAAGGTACCACAAACACCACCTGCTTTCATTCCAGGCACTCCCGGTTTCTGGGAACCTGGACGATCTCCGTATTACACCCCCGGATTCTGGACTCCAGGATACTCTCCGCGATATGTGTCGGCAATTCCTGCTACAATTCTGCCAGGAAAGAAAGCGACAGTCATCCCGGGAGATTTTTTCCCACCTGCTTATTCACCGGGATACCTGATTCCAGGGTGGTACGAAACGATATCATGTGCTAATTCGCTGTGCTCAATGTCAACGTGCTAGAAAGTCGAGGACTTACAGCGTCCACGAGCCGGAGATTACCAGGAATATTTGACCCTTCGATATTTGTCAAGCGTCTAGTTTCTGATCGAACGATCAGAGTTCACTGTGAGCTTGTATGAATGTCGACCTTCAAAATTGTGCAGGCCTTGAAACAGAAACAAGTTGTTTGGACCATCCCTCATGTTTTGCTATATGATCGCCAATTGCCTCAACACTTCCGCATTTTTTCAAATGCTCGCAGACGCTTCCTCCTGGAAATCACTGGAAAAATGGAATTCACACAGCCGAGACATTAAAACCAATATCTTTTCTCTTTGCATGGTTATTTCTGTTTTCCCGTCGGTTCTTTAATCGGAATATTATAACTAGCTCATATTATACCTTCGAAGGTAACCTCCGAGCAATAAAGAGCTTCTACCTAGTGTGCACGAATATTTCCTGCTTCAGAGTTCATTTTGTTGGGTCATTTTGACAAGCCATAAAATTCATCGCTAGCTAGTTGGGCGGATAAAATCACCACAAGCATCGCCGCCAGGGATGCTTACGTAGCTAGCTACATCTTGCGTGGTTATGACTACCCTGGCTCTTTGCAATGCCCTCTATCCAGCGCGCACATGGCATCATACGTTAACTGCACCCGACCTGGATTCACATGAAGACTTTTGTTGTACAAGAATTTGATGGATTTGCTGTCACCGCAACGCAAATCCCATTTTTTTCAACGGTGATAAAGACGACGAGTGTATCAACTTCGAAGCCCGCAAACGCAGCCGCCTCTTACGTGATTTTGAAAAGGATTTGTGCCGCTTACCTTTCTGCTTGCGAAGGTATTTACCGTTTGACGTAATCTGAAATCGTCGCTTCCAAGACGACAAAGGTTTCAGCTTGCAGCTGAGTAGTCTTCTATGTCCGAATAAATGGTGACATATCGCCGGACGCAGCTGCCGAGAAGGAAAGCTCGGCGGGTGACAGTACTCTGTTCTTAGCGACGAAAACAAAGAATTCCGATCCAACGCGAAGACTCGAGACACCGTCGCACCTACGTTTGCCAGGCTCGTCAAGCCGGGCGCTTCTCGTGCCACTGAGTGCGAGCACTGCGACGGTCGTGAACTCACGGCTTCTGACACCGTCCCATTCAAGCTACAACATGCACGAAGTCGTAAACCCCGTCTAAGCACGGGATGGATAAATGCAGACATACGTCTTGCAATCGGAAGCTCTTGTCTGATGAGCTATATCACGCCAGTTACGTTCAGAGCAGGCAACGATGAGTTCCCATGAAACTCCACTTACTTACGATCGACGAGAACCTTATTTCGAACGAAGGTACGAAGCTTATTATATCTTATTATTAGAAGAGTTTCATTCGCTAAAATAATTTCCCAAACCCACAGTAATTACACGCACGGTATTTTGCACGTTTTTTTGGGTTTATTGGGTCTGTGCACGTTTATCGGGTTGAAAGGTAAAAATCAAATATCGAAAGGAGAACTCCCTTTCAAATTGGTCTACGTCAGCTCGTGGCGCTGGAAACAATAAGGATTTAATTTAATCGAGGAGGATATGATGGTCTTGATAGTGGAGCTATTTATTAATTAGATGAACTTCTCATTCATGTATGCCTGTTTTTAACACAACATCAGGTTTATGGGTCAGCGTAAATAAGGTATAATTCATCCTCGATCAACTTTCATTCTAAGCCGCATTTTTCAAAGCGATCGGTTGAAAGCAAAACCTTCAAAAAAATAATTGCGATTAAATTCCCTTTCAAGCACGATATTTTCAAACTGATCAAGATTGGTATTAATACTGTATCTATTTAATGCCCTTTATTAATAGTCTCATATTTCGAATGAATAATGGAAGATATTTATTATGGTGCTTACCTGTAATACTTATTATTATTAGTACAAATATGCTTGGCCCACGGTTGATCGGCCGTCGTACCTAAGACGTCGCATCGAACACTGCAAGGTCCATAACGATTTAAACGCACATTATTAGAGGTGTAGAATTTCAAGTGATATCGGTCGTCAGATGCTTGACATTGAACCGCTTACCGTAGTGAGACTGCGGGGCGAGCTGAAGAAACGGGGGCTCCCGACAGACGGCTTGAAAGCCATTCTAATCGAACGGTTGAGAGCTTCCCTTCAGCATGAAGGTGTAAACCCCCCATCACAGGCGGTGCCACTGACAAATCCGCTGAATCACGCGGGTACGATATCAGAACCGGTTCGTACGCAAGATTGTGCTGCAGTCGAACTGTCAAACCCAACTGTTGAGCGTGAAGGAGCAGAAGAGGGTAACCCTAGATCAGAGGTCAACATGAGCACAGATATACATAAGGTTCTAGAAAGTCAACATGTGTCACAGGACGACAAACGTCCCTTTCACGAAACGAGCGGGTTAATTCTCGAACTACAAGCCGATCGTGAGCTTGTCAGTGAAACTCAATGCACAAAACGCCAGCGAGGTCGTCGGGAACAATGTGAACCAAGCAGCAAACTACACACGGTCGATGACAGACTCCATTTAAGGCCATCATCCCCTTCTTTGGGTATCGAAAATCATGCACATGTTACAGGACCGCCTGATGCAAAAACTGAAGAAATGGTGTCGACTTATGAACCTCTTTGGATGTCGAATGTAACCTCTACTCTGAAACAATGGAATGAAAGTATGATAACCGATGTTTATAACTCAGAATTAGGTGGGGGCAAATTGAATCCATGCACACAGCGTATCCAATTATTGGAAATCAATTCGTATCTTGAGAAAGTTCTGTGGCCGAATTTCAACGCGCAAAAAGCTTCAGCCGTGCATGTGCTATCTATCATAGTAATGGTGAATGAAAAATTCCGAGAAAACATGAGTGCATGGAGTACCTTTCACGAGCCAGGACCCGAAAATTTTCCTTCCTTCTTTCATCGTGTCATCACACTTGATGAACATGAAAATCTCACTTTGATCGAGAAAACGGCGCGTGCTGTCCTTCTCATTAACGCGTTTCAGTCCCTCGAAGACGAGGTTGTGCGAAAGACTATACTTCCCCTCGTCAGCCTTACCCAATGGGTCAATTTATCACCTGGGCGACTTCAGTTGGAGCTCAGCAAAAACTCGTACATTGAAAAGCACTGGAGATATCTGATGAAGAAAGAGACGAAATCCAGAAAGCATGTAACAGAGCTACATTCAGCAGATTTCAAGCCTCTGACAGCACGCGTCGAAGTTACATGGCTCTCTTCACTATTAAGAGATTTCATCGAAACATGTGCAAACATTAAATGTTCAGAACGTGATGATTCCGATGTAGAGCACGGCTCTTTACTCGGAATTCGATTTTGTGAGCGAATCTTAGAGCTCATCATCGATCTCCTTTCACAACTCCCAACTCGACGCTTCGTACGAACACTGCTTGATGACAGTCAGATTCTTGTTAAAGCGATGATCTTTCCACTGCACCTTCACCCTGCAGGTCAAACATACAAGCGACTTGTAGATCTTTTCCGCTTTTATCTTAATTTTGAGGTTGACGATCATAATGGCTTGCAAATGACAGAAGAAGAGGTTGTCACGGCACAACACCACAGATTGCGGCAATTTCAACGGCTTTGTTTTCAGTACAACAAGAAGCTCCTTGCCTTGTCATTGAGCCACTGTGGTGCTATCGAGAATCGCAATGAGTTAATCCGGCATATTAGTGTCCTTGACACGGATGAGTTGCACCACCTCATCACACGGCAGCTCAAACTAATCAGTCCAGAAGACCCCATGTCGATGGACTCAAATTTTTTGCTTGAAGTTTTGGTCAGTGCCTTCCAAAAGAGGCGATCTCAGCGACAAACAGTCAATGAGCTCCCATTATATCCTAACGAGGAGGTTATCTTGAATGATGATGTGGTCATGTCAAGTGCTGTCACGGATGTAGGATGCCTTGCGCTCCCTAAGCTAAATCTTCAGTTTCTCACTTTTCAGGATTATCTCCTGCGAAACTTTAATCTTTTTCGGCTTGAGGCGACACATGAAATTCGCGAGGATATTGCAGATGTCCTACGACGGATGGGTCCTTACAGAGACGTCGATACTGATGAACTGAAATTCTCTGGGTGGGCCCGCATGGGTCTTCCAATTGCCCCAGGAGCACTAGTTGTGACTGAGGTGCAAAGACCCAGAATTGGTGAGGCAAAACCAACACGAGCTATATGCGAGGTCAAACTTGATTTGGAAAATGCACGACAAGCAGTTCGGAGCGAATGGGATCAAATTAAGCGACATGACGTGCTTTTCATGATTGCAGTTGGTCAGCCCTCCACTCAAAGCTTTCGGGGCCCAGGTGCAGATGATCACATGGTTGATATGAACCGCGGCCTTGCTGAGTGCTATGGGGTAAAATATGTGCGAGGCGCCGAAGTACTTGAAGTCCGTCACGTAGACCTTTGTGCTAATGATCTTGAGAAAGGATCCTCTACCCTGGGCGACACGTGCAAACGAGCTCGAAGCTATGAGCGTACTCTCGTCTTATCCTTGGACACTGCACAATATTACCTCGATAACAGCAGCTCAATACGCGGCGCAGAAGACATCTACGATGCTTTGAATGTCGTGATGCGCCGTAAGCCAAAAGAAAACAACTTCAAATCAGTCCTTGGGTGCATCAGAGATGTAATGAATGATAGTTGGTCGTTCCCAAATTGGCTCCATGACATCATTCTTGGGTATGGTGACCCAAGAAAAACACATCCCGAAGTTGATGCACCTCGTCATTGCACAATAGACTTCAATGACACGTTCATAGATACAGAGCACATCTGTGAAAGTTTCCCAGGTCGCAAAATTACCTTTACGGGCAGCTGTGAATCTTCTAGACATGCTTTCAAGGTGACTTTTCAGAAGGAGGGTCTAGTAGTGAAGCCTTACGTACCGAATGGTTCTGGACCTTACTATGAAAATCAGCCCCAAACAAATAACATCCGGTTCACTCCAAGGCAAGTCGATGCGATCCGTGCTGGCGTTCAGGAAGGTTTGACACTAATCATCGGTCCTCCAGGGACTGGGAAAACTGACACTGCAGCTCAGATAATGAGTTGTCTTTATCATAATCAACCTGGGCAGAGGACTTTGGTCATTACACATTCCAATGCGGCATTGAATGACTTGTTTCATAAGCTTGCCAAAAAAGACGTGCCTGCGCGATACTTACTTCGTCTTGGTCAAGGTGAATCAGATCTTGAGACTGATATAGACTTTTCTCGAATTGGGCGCGTGAATGCTATGTTAAATCGCCGTCTTAAATTACTCGCTGAGATAGAGCGCCTTGCCTCATGTCTTTGCGTACCATTGGACGTGGCTTACACGTGTGAGACAGCTTCGAACTTTTGGTTGTTCCATGTCCTATCACGCTGGGAAACGTTTGAGGTTGAGGCGTCAAATAACAGTGACCCTAGCTTCGTCAGTACTCAATTTCCTTTTACAGCTTTTTTTTCTGATACCCCAAAATCCCTTTTTGAGGGAAATTCATTGGAAACTGACATGACCAAGGCAAAGGGATACATGCGACACATCCGAAACATATTTGACGAACTCAAGGAGTGTCGTGCTTTTGAGCTCCTAAAAGGAGTTCGAGACCGGTCCAACTACCTGCTCACTAAACATGCTAAAATCATCGCCATGACATGCACACATGCAGCATTGAAACGTCGTGACTTCATCCAGCTTGGACTCAAGTACGATAGCTTAATCATCGAAGAGTCTGCACAGATACTCGAAATTGAATCCTTGATTCCAATGCTTTTGCAAGATGAAAATAACGGCAGCAGTCGGCTTAAACGCGTCGTTATGATTGGAGATCACCGCCAGCTTCCGCCTGTTGTGAAAAACGTGGGGTTTAAAACTTATTGCAGGCTAGATCAATCTATGTTCGCCCGTTTCGTTCGACTTGGGGTCCCTAGTATCCAACTCGACGCTCAAGGGCGCGCTAGACCCACATTAGCAAGACTTTACAGTTGGTGCTATGACGAACTTGGTGATTTGCCGTCGACGAGTCGCGGTATTTACGAAATAGAAAATCCAGGGTTTGTCCATGAGCTTCAGTTTGTCAACGTTGGTGATTATCACGGAAGAGGCGAGATAGAGCCAACACCACATTTTTATCAGAACCTTGGCGAAGCTGAATACGTCGTGAATGTATTCCAGTACATGAGGTTGATTGGGTATCCAGCAAGCAAAATATCTATCATTACCACCTATCGAGGTCAGAAACATCTTATTCGCGACATCATTGCTCGGCGCTGTGCACATCATCCACTGTTCGGCGTTCCATCAAGAGTAACGACAGTGGACAAATACCAAGGGCAGCAAAATGACTACGTGCTTCTTTCACTTGTCCGTACACGAAGTGTTGGTCATATGAGGGACATTAGACGCATGGTTGTTGCTTTGTCACGCGCAAGACTTGGTCTCTACGTTTTTGGCTGCATGCCATTATTTGAGCGGTGCATCGAGCTTTCCAAGTCAATCCGAAATTTCCTCGAATATCCAACGAAATTGGCATTGGTTCCGACAGAATCATATCCATCAGAAATGATAAGAAAACAGAAGGCTACCCCTTATCTTGTGGAAGACGCAACCGCCATGGGGCATGTAGTGAATCAACTTGCAGTGAAGTTCGGATTTGGTTAGATCCATCTGATGGGGTCTTCGACTCTTTCTGCAAAAGAACTTGAACTTTTTAACCGGTCTACATCTCACTATCCGGTCAACTTGCAAGAGAGTCATTTGTGCAACTCTGTATGACCGGAGACCAAAGTGCTGTTCAGTTCATTGTGTATAAATTACAGGTAGATTCTAATAATTGTCTTGCTCCTCTCGCCCCTCAGATATTCCAAGCGGAACGCACGAGCACAACCTTGCGGTGGCCTTGTGTGAAGCTGCACATGTAGCTTGTCGTTCAGACACCAGACATTTCTGGTGCGTGTCCATTTGATTTCCAACAACGTAATTAGGAATGTCGTCTCCGAGCACAAGCGCACAACCGGCTTCACAGGGGAAAAAGTTTGCAAGTACCTCACATGAATTAAGGAACCAGAAATCTGGTGCATGGCACTTCATGTGATTATATCTGCACGCCGCATCGCAAGTTTGACCCTGGACCGCTGCAATGGGTGTTAGGCCCCTTGAGGGTCTGACTCGCAGATGCGATGGCAAATAGGGACAGCTCCTCTCATCTGCTAATAATATGGTGACTCCGTGTACTTTTACCTCTATTGCGTGCTGCGAGTGGCCACGGGGGAAAGGCCAGAGGTCCAATAAATCTGCGAGCATCCTAAAGTTCTCCATGCGGTACAGTGCCAGGGCAACATCGTCTCTCTTGATGTCTCTGATTTCTGTCCTTAGCAAGTCATGTAAAGCCGAAATCGATCTGTATCGATGCTGATGCCATGGCCACACAATTGCACCATGCATAAGCCTTTTTAGGCGTCTACGATAGGTATCTCGATCCAGGTAGGATAAATCTCCATAATGATTGATGTAAAGCATGTTGAACGCCATACGTTTGAGATAGCGCTCGTAAGTGCCACGCCTCATGTTGGCACCAGCTTCACCGATATTGAAATTCCTATTGACCTCGGGCACGATGCATTCTCTACCCTTACTAGTCGTGTTAAGACGCATCCAGTGATCCCAATGCGCCTTTGGCCAATTATTCCCAATTTCTTCCCACAACTCACGTCGCATCATCCACCCAAGTCCTGGGAAATAGGAAGTGCGAAACATACGCATGGAGTCTTGAGCATGAGTCGCGAGGCCGTTATCATTCCAAGTAGAAATACACCAAAGGCTTTGATCCCGTACAAGAAGAATAGCAGTTTGCTTGAAAAAAGACAAAAAATCAGGGCTGAACAGCATGTCATCTTCAACGATTATGACATGTGAATGTGCTCGTTCAATGAATACTTTGTCGAGAGCCCATTTGTAATGCTGCGCGAGCCAAGCATGGCTTGGTTGATTATGACCAAGCTGAGGAATACGCTCTCGCTGCCAGTGCTCATAACCCCGAGTCTGCGGCTTTCCGAGCCCTCTTAACTGACCTTCAATAGCAACACGCGCTACACTCTCGTCGAAGCCATCTTGTGAAACATACACATTAACATCACTCAAATGTGATACTTTTGCAAGTGAGTCAAGTGTTTGACGCAAGTAATCTGGTCTGTTATACGCAATAACAAGTAGAGCTGCATTCGCTAATTCTCCTTCAGATGCGTCTCTGCGTTTCTCTAATTCATCGTACCGGCCGGCTACTCTTTCTGATGACTCACGTTTAGCTGTTTGTGGTTCCAGTGTGTCCGCGCTTATGGTAAGATTTTGGCGCCCTCTTGAAACTTTCAGGGTGCCACTACTAGCACTGGCTGAATATAAGTTCCCCCTTGATCTTTCCCTAGTCTTCTTCCGGTCAGAGGTTTGGTAGTGCTGCCGAGTTTGCTGTAGCGAAACCCCAACTTCTCGGCCAGCGAAATGGTTTGTTGACTTCTTTGCTGAGCTGTATCTGGAACTGTCGACATAGATCTTCCCAACGTGTGCGATTAGAAAGACGATGAACACATAGAAGAACAGTGCACACGACTGAACTTGATGAGGTCCACCACGCTGAAATGGATATTGTCGCGATATTTGTGCCCACCGCCCAGACTTAAGTTTTAATAAAGGCGTTCTGAAAGGCCTATTTTCCTTCCAATTCCGGCTTTGTGGCCCGGGGTTCATCGAGGCTAATGTTTCATGAAACCGGTGAGATGCCGAAAGGTGCGATGTACGTTCATCAGTCGTCTGACATGGAGTGCTCGTCTTATAAAGTAAAGTACGAAAGGCCTTTACGAACGAACGAAACTTATTAATAAGATCATATTAATACGTATGTACGTACGTCGTCGTAACACATATATACATAAATATAAGTGCTTCGTACGAGTTTATTACTTCATATGCGTTCGTAATAATCATAAGCAAACGTAACGCGCGTTACGAAACTTAATAACGCTAGTCTACATATATTATTAATATGTATTATTCTTCGTAATAACATGTAATAATAACATTATTCTTCTATTTAATATACTAAGCTAATAAAACCTTCCAGCACCTGACCGAACGAGCAGGCGTAGTAGTATATAATAATGTACCTTCGTATTATATATTACACATGGGATGTAATAATAAGGCCTAACAATTGCACCTGCAGGGGTTAGTTTAATTGGGGTTTGCAACAGGGTTCGGCTGGGTGTAAAATTCGTGTGCACCGTATGTTCGGCTGGGTTTGGGTTTATTAGACGGGCACTCGATCGATAAAAAAAGTCCAACCCAAACCTGTGCTTGAAATGAAACGGGTTTTAGGTTTTAGGGATAGTGGCGACGCACACCAGCAAACACGCCGAAGGACTGGCGACCAAAACTCATTGAGCCCTCGATCATTTCATTTCACCATGTCCGATGATGAAGATGTTGAACAGTTTGAAACCGCCGATTCCGGAGCCTCCACAACGATTCCGATGCAAGCGGGCAACGTTCGGAAGGGTGGCTTCATGGTGATCAAGGGCCGCCCTACTAAGGTGCGTTTTCCACACAACTCGTCGGTGCCGAAGGAGGAGTTTCTTGACACAACCTCGTTCCGATGGCTACTGGGTTCCTTGTTTAGGCATCCCATCAACCCTACATATTAATGTCCCGTGCCTTGGTTCAAAAGTGCGGTTTACCTGCGAAGCATTTCCGCGATTCTTCACGCGACTTGGTCAGCCAAGTTCGGGCTTATAATCATATTAATAACCTCCTTCACCAAATAGGTTATCGAGGTGACGACATCTAAGACGGGCAAGCACGGCCACGCCAAATGTCACTTTACTGCAACGGATATTTTCACCGGAAAGAAGATGGAAGAGCTCGTGCCCTCTTCCCACAACCTGGAGGTAAGCTAAGAATTTTTCTGTCGCGGTTTTCGAAGTTCCTCCGCAGACCGTTTTTCCCGACGCACGATGCCGTTAAATGGCCACGACCACTCACGATACAAAGTGCCTACACCTCCCGTAAAGACGGAAAATATCCTGACCAATTCTGTTGAACTTAGGTGCCGATCGTTTCGCGCGAAGATTACACCCTCGTTGACCTGAATGATGAAGGCTTCGTAAGTTTTTTTTAAACCTGATATCTTTACTTCTAAAAGCTTAATCCGATATATATTTTCTGGAATCAATGGTACGACTTTAACAATCTTTCTTTCAGCTTGGTCTCATGGATGACACGGGAAATGTCCGAGAAGATCTAAAGCTGCCAAGTGGCCACGACGACGCTGAAGCCCTTGCCAGGCAGATACAGGTGCAATGGGATGATGGCAAAGAACTCGTTCTCACTGTTCTCAAATCTATGGGCGAGGAACAGATCAATGCGACAAAGGAAGCACCGAAGCAGGAATAACTGCGAATTGGTCAAGCGTAGCACCTTGTGATACTGTGCTCAAACGGGTACTGACACGATCGCGGGTTGTTAGATTTCTTGCTTTATATCAACCCACGACTTTCTTGTCATTTTCATTTTCGTTCACATACCCAAAAGACACCTTCTGAAGAAATCGATGGTGCTTCAGGGGTCTCCAGCAAATGTCGATAATTTCATTGATATCCTTTATAAAGAAAAACCATGAAACAAATTCTTTCTTGTGCGTGCACAGTCCCGTACCACCACGCCTGCCGTCGGCTGAAAACAAACCTGAAAAAAATCCAATTCCTCAGCGAACTTCTCTCGAGTTCAAACCCGGCTCGGAGGGGAACACCTTGCTAACTAGATGCAGTTCTTTGCCCAAAAAATGACAAGCAAGAATATGGTCCTGTGAGCAGCTCCAATAAAAACAAGAATCTTTGAAGTGTAAAAAACGTACGAGGGTCCTTGGGAGCCAGATGCGCGAGGCATGCGCATCCTTGGGCCAAACGTTGGGGCCGTCGCCAAATCTATAAAATACCCACACAAACTGCTGCTACCTTCGAAGGTAATACATGTAATATAATAAGATCAGACTTGATACACCATTTCCCATATCGTTGACTTTCGGTCGGCAGTGAACTATCATACGATCACTGGTCGGTTGCATATACCTACACGCGCTACGCGCCAAACATTTTTGGTCGCGCGTGTTTTTTTTTCCTATGGCGCCTCGTCAGGCCCAGTCAGGACGGCGAGCGCACTGTGCCGCTTGCTAATATGCCGTTCGGCGCCAAACATGCAAATATCGCACAGCACACGCGGCGGCTAGATTGCCGCGTTCACGAAGAGACGCCACGACCCTTGAAATTAACACACGTTCGATCGATTAAACTTTGGTCAGAAAACCAAATATCTGTAACAGAATTCGATATATTGACCTAAATGACAAAACATCGCTGTAGAACACGTTGGGAACACTCAAAGAGAAAAAAACTCCTCGACAAGAATGCGCGACACGAGTCGAGGTCGCCCTCCGTGTTTGGCGCCCAGCAGCATCTTTGCAAGCGGTCCAGCGCGCTCGCCGTTCTGACTAGGCCTGACTAGTCGCCACAGGAAAAAAAAAACACGCGACCAAAAATATATTACAACCGACCGAAATTGGGTCCGACCGCAAGTCAACGATGTAGGGAAAATGGTGTATGCTTGCTTGCTTGTATTCTGATTTTCATTCGGGTGCGTCACTTTTATCGTGACTTAACTTGAGATAACCGATAAGATAAGTCGCTTATTACGTGAACATAAGCGGAATTTCTATACTGTTTGCCCACTGGAGTGATTGATTGTGTGGATCGTAATGATAAAGTATTTATGTATGATACGTTATTATTATATTAGTTCTTATTAATAATAACACTTAAAAAGATCTTAATATAAAATCGTTTTATGCATAAAAAAATGTCTCAGCCTTAGCACTATGAAAATCTGAATACGAATGCAGTAAGGTATCTTTTATATATATATATCATTTCGTTCCGTTTATTATCGTACGATATATGTACGTACGTACGTACATGATTTCATATATGCCGAATTTATTTGATGACAAGTTTGCGCAACCTTACCTTACCGTACGTTTAGTACTACCTTGCTTGCTTGCTTGAAGGTAAATTTTACGAAACCAAAATACACACTGGTTCTCAACTAGAATAGCGAAAATCGGGTTGCTCGGGTGCTGATCTGCTCAGTTTACCAGGGTGTACCACGGATTGTGTTGCTGTCGCAAGCAGTGAACGTCAGGCCCAGTTCCAGGGTCATCTTGAACGCCAGGACGCATGACACCTGATACTACAGGTTCGCCAGCACTGCTTTCTGAAGGTCCAGGCCATGAACGTGGGGCTGTCTCTGTCCGGAGTTCTTCCGCACCTGACGCAACGTTTTCAAAGAGTCACGGTTTTTCATCCAGAGGAGTCAGTACGGCGGCCTCGCCCTTCGTTCCTAGGTCCTCAAGACAAAAACACCTTGCAACTTCTATCCCAATTATTCCGGTGCCTTCGTCCCTGCCAAATCAGGAACAGATGCACGTGAGGTATCTAAACCAAACACCTTAGTGTTCTCCCGTCATCTTTCGCATAGCACATCTTCATCGGTATCGCCTTACCATTTTGTGAAGCAGATTCTCACCGGCCCGTGCATCTCCTGGAAGACAAACACTAGGCTTTGAGCAACACGCTGGAATACAGGTACCCAGCAGCAATTCCTTTAACCCTGCTGCGATGTCGTTGAATGGGAAAACGACAGATGTTAAACTTCCCAGCGAAAATGGCTTCACGTCTGGCCTTTCCGATGCATCTGCTTTCTCGGAAACCCTCAAAAGACCTTTCGCTCACCTCCATCATGTGCCCCTTCAGCTGCGTGCAGCTTTTAACAACAGCAACGCGCAAGCGGCAATATCTTCAAAAATGCCCTCGTCGATACAAATGATCTCGAACCCAGCTGGGCAGTCCAAACTGACCACTCGATTTACAACCGAGGAGCTTTACGAGGAGCTTCGACGCCGAATATATCTTGAGAGGGAACAAACTGATGAGTTGCATGCGTGTTCAGGATCTCTCCCTCGGGTAGGTATTTTTCCCTGTTGCCCCCACCGATTTTGCTCACTGGATGTTTCATACAAATGCAATCAAACTATTATAGGTTCTCAATCAGTACCATTCACTCGTCCCACTTGACCTTTCCTTGAAAAAGTCGGTGCATACGTTTGCTCTCCAGTCAAGCTTACTCAGAGGTATCAGTTCTGTTGATGGAATGCCTTACGCCCTCCGGCGTCTTCATCATCGCTGCATTCTACCAAGCTCGGATGCCACTTTGGCTGCACGAGCTGCAGTGGTCAGGTGGGGGGTATTGGTTGATCATCCACACATAGCAGCTCTACGAGGAACTTTTGTGAGTGCAGATATGTGGGATACACCTGCTTTGTTCTTTGCACATGAATACCACGCAGGTGCTGTTTCTCTAGAAACATTGCATTGCAGTGAGTCGGATAACTGTGCAGTCGCCTCGGAAGCTGAAATATGGGTGTATGCATCTCAGCTTTGTTGTGCTCTGAAAGCAGTGCATGATGTAGGATTGTCTGCGGGGGGTTCCGCATCACTTGCCCCTAACAAGCTCCTACTTTGTTCAAAAGGTGCAGTTGCAGATCATCCGGGAAGTTCACAAGGATGCCGAATTCGTTTGGCAGCATTGGGTGTCGTTGATGTTTTGCGGCCAGAAGCCGTCGGATTACATGGAGGGCAATCCCTCGCAACTGCACAATGTGATGATTTAAGAGCACTCGGCATTTCAATGGCCAAAATTCTCTGCGGTTCAGTCCATCTTTCATCTGCCGATGCCCTCGCTGGTATGAGTCACCGTTGCTCACCCATGCTGGACCGTGTCATCGTGGGACTTGTGTCCGGTGGTATATCTGATTGCAGTGTTTTCAGCCAAATATTAACCCCTATTGCGTTTGACTCTCTTTACTTTGAGCGTACAATCTGTGATACACTGAAGGCAGAGCTCACCAAGGAGTTGGACAATGGCCGCCTTCTACGATTGCTTGTGAAGCTGTCGTTCATAAATGAACGTCCGGATGGTGAAATGGATCCCAATTGGGCTGAAACTGGCGATAGGTATATCTTAAAGCTGTTTCGAGATTTCATATTTCACCAACATGACAACGACGGCAACCCTGTTATTGACTGGGGCCATGTATTTGAGTGTCTAAACAAGCTAGATATTGGCGTCACGGAACAGATTTTACTCGTGTCACGCGATGAGATGTCCATGCTTGTTGCAAGCTATGCCGACATCAAACGCTGCACTGAAGGTGCATATGCGGAGCTAATCAACTCATCTCAGCCACGTCGGTGAGCTGTTAACACAAACACTAGCACGTGGGTTTCAAAGCAGAAGAGCATGTTTTGTTGATTGACTTCCAACTTCCAGATCATGGCACTCTATCGGGCGAAGTCTGAAAAAGGCAGAGATGCACTCATATTTCAAATTTGAAGCGTACGTACTACTTTAATAAGCGTCTGACACCTGGCAACCACCAGTAGCGAAGAAAATACACCTTTACCAGTAACTCATTCTCCGACAATCATACCAAAACCAAACTTGTGGTTTTTATTTGCATGGTCGATTTCAGCGGAATAGCAAAGTGTGAAGCCTGCATTGAGACGCTCCTCAAGAAACACTGAGACCGTACCAGAGTTGTCAACACGGCCCCGGAGACGGCTTTGTCGGAGAATATAATCATAGCCAACGCTCGCTTGTGTCTGACGCGCATTCCAATTCCACATGAAATCGCTCGCTAGCATAGCTTTTTCACTGACCTTGGTAGTGTATGTTAAAGAAACAAGACCAGTTGTGGCCAATTGCGCTGTTCCCACAGATCTATTATCTGCATATCGGGCGGCCAAGCCAACGCCAGACTTCTTCTGTCCACCCAGCCAAAATGCCTCGCCGCCGAGGGAAAGCGTGCCTGTCACACTCTGGAGGTAATTGACACCGTAAAACTGCCCGTTGCCGAGCTTCATTTGAGCCTGAGTGTCTGAACCCTTAAAGTCCAAATCAAACATCACTTGTGCAAATCCTGGCTCTTTGGAGGTTTGCAATTTGGCAGAGAGGGCGTCCGATACATCATACTTTATTCGACCACTCATGCGACCATCTGTAAGCAGCCTGCCGACCAACATGTACTTCGCATCTACGACGTTAGCACCGAACTCATATGTCGCGTTTGGGATCTTAATGATCTGGTTGCCCTGTGCAGGTACTTCGATAGAACCTAGAAGCACGCTGTGACTGAGGAAAAACTTTTGGTTCAGCTGTTTGTTAAAATCAAAACGCCCCCCTTCGAAATGGTCTGCCTTGAGGCTCATCATGATTTCGCGCTGCAGTTCCTCGTATTTGACAGGCAGCGGCAGATCGGGCGCGGCCGCAATTTTGCGCACACCTGATGTGCCCGGGGTGGGGGGGGTGCCGCTTGATCCCGGGGCTTCCGTCCCACTGGCACAATTAACGTGCGTAAACAACCAGCGAAGCATGGACGTGGCGTTTCCGTGAATGGTCGCGGGCGAGCAGTCTTTAGTGTTGTTCAGGCTTTCCACGTTGCCGAGGCTTTCCACTCAATGACGTGACTGACTCAGTAAAACATGATTCAAATACCTTTTTCAATGTGATAGTACGTAGTACTAATAGTCTATCATAGTCTATCTATATTTTCAGGCGGATTTATATATCTTTTTGGGTCGCAAGCTTCAGCCTATCAAATTTGGTGATTTCAAAGCGAACTTCTCATCACCCAGGCGTGATTTTTTTGTACCTTCGAAGGTACCTTCGAAGGTACCTTCGTACCTTCTAGTAGAAGGTACGAAGCTTACCTTAGTAGAAGGTACGAAGGTACCTTCGAAGGTATATATACCTCCTAAGGTTTATTATTGTATTCTGAAATTCAAGCAGATAAATAAGACTGAATGTGTGGTAGTGCTAATGATATTTTATTAGAGTTTAGAATAATTTATTATTTGGTGAGTCATATCTATAGCTACGCTTCGAAGGTATTTATTTTTTTTGTCAGTCATTTTATTAATATTGATGACGTATCACACGAACAAAGGTAAATGAAATCGGAATAATAACTATATATTTATATATGGGGCAAAAACATAACATATGGCTTTCAGTTAAACAATCCAACAATAAACATGTGCGGCAATGACCCATAAACCAAATACAAAGTTTATAAAAGCCTTCATATACGCTACACCCTCTAATGTGTTGTTCACCTCGTGAACATCTGTTAAAATTGGAACGATACAGAGAAGATTAGCATGGCCCCTGCGCAAGGATGACACTGCAACTCTGGGAAAGGAACCATATTTTTTTGGGGGAATGGAAAATAATAGCTCAACAGACCATTCTCCCTATCGTTGACTTTTCGGTCGGCAGAGTGTTATCATACAATTACTGATCGGTTGCAAATACCGACACGTGCTCCGCGCCAATATTTTGGGTCGCGAGCCTTTTCGCAGGGTCGACCTGTAGGCGCCAAACCATTTCGGAGCGCGCACGTCGCCGCGGAACCTCGGCGCTCGACGCGCGTGGCGTCCGGAGCGACCAGAAGGACCACGCGTACCGACGCATAGTGTCTCAGGGCACATCGTTCGCGTCTCGAACGGGTCGCTATCGCCCGGGTGCATCGCGCGCGCGCGCTTTCAGGGCGCCCGTCAGCCGGGGCGCTTAATCTTCGTGAGCGCATTGCGACGCTCGGCGGTGTGTGTGGCGCAGCTGTATATAGTGCTATGATATGATGATGAAGAGAATATGAGAATCTCATGAAATCATTATTATTATCCAGAAATCACCAAGTTTCGTACACGAAATGTACCTGAAGGTATATTATTTATTTAATACGTTTACCTTCGATAGATCGTAACGTCGCGTTATATTACGTATAAATAATAATATGTAGCTAATAATAGACTATTTAATATTTATATCATACAGTAATATTATGATATGATACTCATATATCTTCGTTCGTTCCAAGCAACATGTTTATTTATGGCTTAATAATAAATTAAATAACATGCATGCATGAATAGATATGCATGCATGGCTTAATAAATTAAACATGCATGGCTATGCCTCAAACATCCTAAAACTTGCCTCAAACAGATCTGAGGTGAGTTGCTGCAACACTGGAGTGCGAGAACGGAAATTTCGAGAGCAGTGTCACGCCATAACCCAAAAAGTTTCTCGTTGCGCTCGAAACATTGTAGAGAGCCTGCTAATAGAAAACTGTAGGGATTTTGCTCCCGAGTGGCCGTTGTTGTTCCCGCCGCCGCCGCCGTCCTGATTATCACAAGAAGTAACTCGTTGAAGTAAAAAGAACTGGGTTTTGCGATACCTTGAGACATATGAGTCGTTCCTCTATGAAACGCGACTTCGGATTAAAGCAAGGGGATAGATATTTGCCGGAGGCCCTTAGTGGCGTTGCTCGGAATCATGTAGCTTCCTTTGACTACTTTTTGGATCATGGACTTGCTGATGTGGTGAGATGCCTTGACATTATTGGTATCCAACCCTCCGAGGCAAAAAATAGATCGTCTCGCTTAAAATTGTGGGTGGAAAACGTCAGTATCGGGAGGCCGTCTAAGGAGGATACAGGGATAGTGCGTGCTTGTGATCCCCGAGTTTTCCCACGCGAATGTCGCGAGTCATCCAGTACATACAAGGCGCCCATGTCGGCGACGATTGCCTGGACATTCGGGGATGTCGGCGCGATTTCTCGCCGAAACTTTCGAATTTGCATGTTTCCTGTCATGGTTGCATCGAAGGCTTGTAATCTTTCTGGATTTTCCCAAGAAGAACTGATCTCAAGGGGCGAGGAGGGTCATGAAATGGGTGGATACTTCATCTTGAATGGAATTGAGCGAATAATCCGCTTACTTGTCCAGCAACGAAGACATTACATAATGTAGGCCACTATAAAGCTACAGCCCTGTTTGAAGTCCTTGCGTTCAAGTTGCACGGGTTGTTTTCAACTTTTGGCTTTTCGAACTCCTGTCGACTAATTTCTTTTAAGCACTGATTTTAGGAGAATGTTCTTTTTGACCCTTTCGAATGGGTGTGCAAATCTTACATCCATGCTGTTTTGATCTCGACCTTCATCCGGGGTAATGAATTATGCCTCGTTCTGTTTGACTCTCTTTGTCGGGAATGAAACGCAAGGCATATTCATCCCGAGGGCCAACTTACACTCACTATGCAACTGCTATCCGCTGCTCAGCCCATGATGAGCATTCCAGCACTGTTCGTATTCATTACACATCTGATGGATCTGCCAAGTTGGCATTCATTCATCGTCGAAAGGAGTTCTTCCTACCTATCGGAATAATACTACACGCACTCGCAGAGTTTTCAGACAGTGTTGTGCAGGCAATTGTCGCCAACGGCCTTACCAGCTCAGGTGCCAAAGGTTTTGCAAACGAGCGTATCAAAATTGTTCTCGGTGAGATTGCCATTTTGGGCATTCACAATAAAGTTCAAGCGCTGGCTTACCTTGGGGAGCATTTTCGCGCACAGCTTGATGCAAGCCTGTGGGAGACAAATGTTGATGTGGGCAAACGTTTAATTCGTGAACATATTTTCATACATTTGCAAAACAATGACGACAAGTTCAACCTCGTGCTTCTCATGATTCAAAAGCTATACGCACTCGTTGCCGGGCAATGCTCAGCGGACAATCCTGACTCGCCAATGCATCATGAAATTTTATTACCAGGGATATTGATGCAGATGTTTGTCCGTGAGAAGTTGCAGGATGCGCTAAACAAGGCAAAAGTCGCTTTGAATAGAGAATATACGGAGAACCTGGACCACCTTTCATCTGATTACGGAGAGTGGTTGGCTCAGGTTGCAATTGAGGCGATCACGAAGACGAATATTGGAAGATTAGCTGAGTATTTTCTTGCAACAGGTAACCTTTCCAGTAGGACAGGTCTTGGACTTACTCAAACAAGCGGCTTTACAATAGTTGCTGACAAGTTGAATTACATGGTGAATCTGCTATACCCGTTTCCATGTGAAAGTATACATCGTCTATTTCAAAAAGTACAGCTTGACGTTACATTTTGCTTCTGACCCTAAATCTCAGCGTTACATTTCTCACTTTCGATCAGTTCACCGCGGTGCATATTTTGCAGAGCTTCGGACAACAACTGTTCGCAAACTACTGCCAGAATCGTGGGGCTTCATGTGCCCTGTGCATACCCCCGATGGTAGCCCATGTGGGCTACTTAATCACCTGGCCGCTTCCTGCTACGTACATGTTGGTTCTGAAGGTATTGGCGAGGCCAGAAACCAAGATAGGAACCATGTTCTGAAGGTTTTGTCATCAGCCGGTGCACTGCTATTGCACGGACGCACAAATCATGTATCCTCTCCTCCTGGACACCTCGCGGTAATGCTCGATGGACTAATTGTTGGTTATGTAGCCGATTCAGATTCAATGAGCGTCGTTTCAGCTCTAAGAGCTGCAAAAGTAACTCGGTCGACCAGGGTGTCTTCAAATCTTGAGATTGCCCACGTTCCTCTGTCTTCTTGTGGCTATGGCGGCGCTTTCCCTGGGCTTTACTTATTTTTATCATCTTCGCGCATGATGCGTCCAGTCAGGCAGCGACAAAGTGGAATCACCGAAAATATTGGTTCACTTGAACAGGCATTTATGTCAATTAGATGTCCAGACGGTATACATAAACCAGTCCGCGTTGTAGAATACACGCATGAAGAAAGTGAGCCTGGGTCAATCTTATCTGTGGTAGCGAGTCTAACTCCATGGTCAGATTTCAACCAGTCGCCTCGAAACATGTACCAATGTCAGATGGGCAAACAAACAATGGGCATTCCATTGCATTCCTTTTGCTACAGGCCTGACACAAAAATATATCGTCTCCAGACACCTCAGCGTCCAGTTGCCATTACAGGGCAATATGACAGATACCACATGGACGACTATCCATTGGGCACGAATGCGGTCGTTGCGGTCCTAGCGCACACGGGATATGACATGGAGGACGCAATGATCGTGAGCAAAGGAGCTATGGAAAGAGGACTTGGTCATGCAACATTGTACAAAACAGAGAATGTAACATTGGTCGCAGGGTCTGAAGAAATGTTTGGTCAATGCGGCGTCATAAAACAAAAGGAAGAGTCGTCCCCCTTTGTTTCTACCGAAAAACCTCCAATTGCCTCTAATATTGACGCCGATGGCGCGCCGCGACCTGGGTCCATTCAAAAGCCAGGCTCCACATTTTGTAATGTTGTCAATCGAAGCACAGGTAGGGCCAGGCTTCACAAAATCAAAGGAGGTGACGATGTTATCGTTGACCGCGTTTCAATCAGCAGTGGCAAAGCCAGCAAAGGACAGACAGAAACCAAAATGTCAGTCACCATCAGATGTGATCGTAACCCAATAATTGGGGATAAATTCAGCTCAAGACATGGACAGAAAGGCGTTCTCTCATTTCTTTGCGCAGAAGAAGATCTGCCATACATTGAACAGTCTGGAGCCCGTCCTGATATACTTATTAATCCCCATGCATTTCCATCTCGAATGACTATTGGGATGCTCTTGGAAAGTATGGCATCCAAGGCAGGTGCGCTTGATGGTCGTTTCATTGATGCAAGTCCGTTTCAAGCAGCAGATGATTGTATGCACATATCATCACCTACTCGCGTATATGGTGAGTTGCTCTGTAAACACGGATATAACTACAGTGGAAGTGAAACAATGGTGAATGGTTTCACTGGAGAACATTTCGATGTTGACATTTTTGTAGGTCTCGTATATTACCAGAGACTCAGGCACATGGTGAGTGACAAATTTCAGGTCCGTTCTTTAGGCCCAAACAACCCATTAACTCAGCAGCCAATCAAGGGACGAAAAGCTGGGGGCGGTATTCGGTTCGGTGAGATGGAACGTGACGCACTACTAGCTCATGGAACTTCCTATCTTATTCATGACCGATTACACGCTTGCTCCGATCGCCACGTGACCTCGCTGTGCACTTACTGTGGGAGCTTACTTGCCCCAGCTTCGAACATCCAAATGGCGTCAGTCCACCTAGAACATGCCGGCGGCGCTGGAGCTGGGCGTATAGACTCATTCGACGATGTATTTCCAGGAAAAGTCTCATGTAGAGTCTGCAACACCGGGACTGGAGTTCAAAATGTCGCGCTGCCATTTGTCTTCAAATATCTTGCAGCAGAACTGGCTGCAATGAACATACGGATTGGATTAGAGGTTGGTGAAGGGAGTGAATGACATAACAATTGTAATCGATGTGTGTTGAATAAACTTTTTTTAATCGTGTTAATTACCCTCGTACCTTCGAGGTACCTTCGACGAAGGAAGCTTCGAAGATCGATAATAATTCTAAAGAGATAATTTACCGGGAATAAAGACGACGGTTCAGATTATGTACAGATTATATATGTTTATTTAAGATTATGTACATTATTATTAGTAATAATTAAGACTCTTATTTAATATATATTATTACGAAACCTTATTTAATACCTTCGAAGGTATATATTATGATATTCTGAATTTCATAAGGGTGTGCCATTTTTAACGTAACTTATTAACTTGATTTAATATAGTTAATAAGTATGTCGCTTACGTGAACATAAGCGGAAATCGTTATACTTACGCTTGTTGCCCACTGGAGTGATTGTGTGGATCGTAATGATAAAGTCTTTACGTTATTATATATAAAAATCGTTATGCATAAAAAAATGGCACACCCTTATGAAATTCAGAATACATATGTTTCGAAAAAAATATTATTAGTATTCATAATAATATGATGTGATGATATGCACATATAAGCAGCGGTTCTCAGCTTCACGTTTTTCTGGTCGATCGATAACTCCATTATAATTCATATATATAATAAGAATCTTAAGAAGTAATAATAATAATTCTACAGGATCGAACGAGGACTTTGTGTGATTCGCTCCATGGGGTCGGCATAGCCTCATCAGATGGATAGATGGTTAATTGTAGTATGCGTTGAACAAATAATTACACTCGTAATAACGTAAAGTAAACTAGACTATGATGACAGCAAAGTAGGTTGGAACTCTGCTTGTAGTCAAGGCTTCTACAGTGCTTAACAACCGTGTTTTCCTTGGAACTAGTGTGAAAAAGGTACTCTTGGATTCGGTGATAGTGGGAAAGCTAAACCATGATTTACGAGCTAAAAGAAATTTAGAACTCTTGGACTGGGTGAATGTATGAAGGGCTTAACCAAGATTTTCGAATTATAAAAAAATAAAATGTCATCAATGTAAGGAACGAATAGTCCGTGATGTTTGATAAACGATACCAGGTGCACCGGACATTTTTTACAGTCAAACATTTTCCGAATATATAGTGTAGATGCGGCTATGCCGAATATAAATATATCACATATAATAACATATAATAACTCATCATATGAATATTATTGCCATATATATATTATAGCGGTATTTATATATGAACGATCGAACGAACGAATATTAATGAGTGAACGAAGAAGGCAGAGATATTATGTAACGATTTTAACAATAATATTATTAAATGCACTTTAATATTCTAGCTATCTGAAAACAAATTGATTGCATTATTGGGAAATAAGTACTAATACGTAACGCGCGTTACTTTAATTTCCGTTGTCATATATATATATGTAATAAATTAATAATATATATATAATAATATGCACGCACTGTATACTGCATATATATGTATGCATATTATATCATATTATTATGTGTAAATAAAATAAAGTTTCTCGTGCGAAGTAAATAAAGCAGCAGCAGCCCCTCCTTCAAAACAAGAATTCTCTGCCGCCATTTTAACAGACCGCTACACTAAGCTACAGTGAGTTCATGGGCATCGTAAATACTGCATCGCTCTCGTGGGTACCATGTCCTCGCCAGGGATGGCGTCGCCGCACCATGAATACGAATACAAGCTTCCGTCCACTATGTACGGCGTCCACTGCTTCTTTACGAAGCGAAATCCACGGCTCCACCGTCCAGATCGAGGGTTGCCGAAACTACGTTAGCAACCTTCTTCTAGTGAAACAGGAACGTTGTATCCATTCGTTTTTCTATCCTAAGAGCATATTTTCAAACTCTTTTCAAACATCTCGTATTTTTAATAATGAACCCTGGCACCAGGCGTCTCAATTGTGTACCGGTCGACTTGGGTTCCGTTTCAAGCCGGAAATGTGCTCGATCCTCGCCTGCTATGACCCAAAAGGTAAGGAAAACGCGAAATCTTGTGATTGCACGCGACCGCTGTGAAGGACTGGAGACGATACTCGCTCCAGCGTCGGAATATGCGAGCTGAATCTCGTTCTCCGGAGTCTTCGCTCGATATATGTCACTGAACCAAACCCACTTTCCAGGTGTGTTGGCTGACAACCGGGAGTCGTTGATGCGAGATCTTTCCGCTCGCATGCGCTCTCGTGGCCCCGATGGCTCTGGCTATTACGGAAATGAAAAGTTCGGTCTTGCCCACGAGCGGCTCGCCATCATGGACCCCGAAGGCGGAAAACAGCCCATTATCTATGAGGATGCCAAGTATTCTGTTTGTGCGAATGGTGAAATCTACAACTTTCGCCAACTGCAGGTAAGGCACCAGCGACTCAAGCTACTCAATTCTCAACGTATTTGGAGATTTACCCGTCCTGTTTCTGATTTATGTTCCTTAATTGATGGAAAAATATCAACTCAGCGCTGCAAAGACCGGTTCAGACTCTGAAGTCCTTCTCCAGCTTTTCAGACACAAGGGTCCAGAGTTTGTCAAAGAACTTAATGGCATTTTTGGATTCGTCTGCGTCGGTGATGACGGCGAGAATGTATTGGCAGCTCGTGATCACTGCGGCATAAAGCCCCTCTACATCGGATACGGAAAAGGAGGTTGTATTTGGTTTGCCTCTGAGCTAAAGGCAATATGTGATCAGTGTGATACGATAGAGGAATTTCCAGCTGGATACTATTGGACCCCGGTGAGCGGTTTTGTGAAATATTACAGACCTGATTGGGACAACGACGACTACGTAGGGGTTAAGGTAGGGCAAGCCGGTCTGACAATAAGCGCATTCCAATGTCAAGCGCCACGTGCCTCAACTTTCCCTTCTTTGTTGGCCTTCTTGTAAGGATACTTCACACATACGCGAGGTTCTTACTAAAGCTGTCCAAGAACAGATGATGTCGGATGTCCCCATCGGTCTATTACTATCTGGTGGCTTGGACTCGGCTGTGATATCAACCATCATCAAGCCAATGTTAGAAGAGACAAAACAGCAGTTCATCACCTTCACTGTTGGTCAAGAAGGTTCACCAGATATTACAGCTGCAAGAATGATGTCTGAACACCTTGGCACTGATCATCATGAATATTTGTTCACGTCAGAGGAAGCTTGCAGCGTTATACCTGATGTGATTTACCACCTCGAAACGTATGAGCCAGAGCTCATCCGATCTGCAATTCCAAATTATTTTCTTGCTCGTCTAGCATCCGAACATGTCAAAGTTGTTCTCACTGGCGAAGGTTCTGATGAACTTTTTGCTGGGTATCTCTACTTTCGCGATGCGCCTGACTCTGCTGCAATTCACAAAGAGCTTCGGCGCATCTTTCACCACCTACACAACGTGAATTGCCAAAGAGCCGACCGCATGACTATGGCGCACGGCCTAGAAGCCCGCGTCCCTTTCTTGGATCCAAATGTAATTGATGCTGTCATGCAGGTAAACACGATTCGTACAATTTCATTTCCACCCTCCAATCACATGCACGGCATGTCACATTGTTTTAATACTCGACATTTTCAACAGGTTAACCCAGAGTTAAAAAGGATAGAGGGTGAAAACAAACCTGAAAAGCACGCCCTTCGTGCACTCTTCAATGGCGAGATCCCGGAACCTGTTCTCTGGCGAACTAAGGCGATGCAGTGTGAAGGAGTTGGACTTAACTGGGTTGATGATTTGCAGGCTTTCTGCTCGGCTCAGGTAACCGACGAGGAGCTCAAGCAGGCAAAAACATCATACACAATCAATCCCCCCCAGAGCAAAGAAGAGATGTACTATCGCAAAATATTCGAATCACACTATCAAAATATGGACAAGTTTGTACACGTCTGGGACGGAGGTTGCAGAGCCGGAGGCGCCGCGTGGCAGAATCAGTCATACACCCGTTTCGGTCTCAAGGATGTCACTCAGCTTGCGAAGGGAATCGAAGGAGTTAGAGGGGCCGAATAGGGGCTTGCCATACCTTAAATGTGTCCTCATGTTAGCTAATCTTTATAGTTGTTTTGTATTCAATCAACCTCCAGATTTTTTTGACTGGATGGCAAGCATATTATCAATACATATATATGCATGCATGTAATAACGCGTTACGAAGGTAATATATTAATACTAGAACTGTTTTAGTTTTCTTCAAAGCAACGCGTATTAAATCTCTTGCAAAGATGTATGAATTGACAAAAGTGACTTCATGTAGTTCCTCGAGCACGAGTCGCCACAACTTTAACGAAGGCAAAAAGCGGCGCGTACAGATCATCATCTTCCTCTATCACAGAAACAACTGCAGCCAATGGATGCACCAGTGCTTTTGCATCACCGGAGGCAAGTTTGGCGACAAATGGGCCGAGACCAAGCGCAAGAAACTGCAACCTGGATGGATGAGGCGTTGCATGCGGCACGACATACTTAAGTCCCTCATCAATGATACATCTCACGACCATTCGATCACGGTGACTCCCAACGGTGAACATGTCTGCAAGACGGAATGCAAGTTCACCAAAGGCATCTACGATATCATCATTGTTTGCTATCTCTTCTGAAATTACCTCTTCGAAAGCTGAAGCTAAGGAAGTCATTATTGTGTTGGCAGCTGCCTGTGGTCCAAGAAAGCGAAGGTCGGTCATGAGTGATCTGATAGCACAGTCAGTCCAATGTCCAGACTGTCCCAGATTTGCGAAGAGCTCCGAGGCAACAAATCCACGGTTCATCAATGCAACGTCACACATGGCCAGATTGTAAGCTAATCTTGACATCTCTTCATCGTCGACGGCACTGTCACGTGCAGGTGAATCAAGAGTATAACCGTCCTTATGGGGAATGTCGATTAGGTGATTGCACACATCCCAAACAGCGCGTAGTGTGCTATCCGTTAAACAAAATGTATGCCCAGTATTTTGTTCCTCTTCAACACTAACTGGATTACCAAGAGCAGGTGAATGAAAAATAGGTTGTGAGTAGACAACCAGATTTGTGACTGATGACGCAAAAGCCTTTGCAAGTAGGCGGCTGCAAGAGTTGGTTTCTATCAATGATCGACAAGCAGCAGCAACGGTTTCCATGAAATCAGTTTTCAACGCGGTGTACTTGACATTATGTTTATCGTTTTCGGGTGATTCCTCAACAGCCAAAACGGCACGTTGAACCAACAGCATTGCCGCAGCTCGCGTTGCAAGTGCAGCAGAATGCACTTGAAAGCGCGATGGTCCATTTATAACATCAGAAATAATAGTCAATAGATTATTGTGAATGATGTCGTAATGAGAAGCATCTGACAGCGAGAGGGGCAACGCCATGAATGATAGAAAAGAGTTCAAGCGCAGCAGTGCGATCTGGATTTGAAGGTGGTCAATATCATCGTTTTTAATCGGCGGTGTTCTGTGCCTTTTGTCAAGCGAGTTACCGTTTTGCACATTTCGGTGGTGATGCTCACTCTGACTAACTCCGACAATCTCGTCTATTTTGCTTGCGACGATTGAAAAGAGGTCATCACTACATTTAGCACACATTTCACGAAAACGTACAGTCCCTTCTCCAATTACCTGGCACAATACATCCATGCACGCATCCATGACACGTTTACTGCTGTGCAGAAAAAACACCTCAGCAACTAATTTGATAATGGCTCCAAAGTCATCCTCTTTGTGCTTTAGGGAATAATGCTCAAGTTTAAGATACCGAACAGCTTCAATAAGCGGCACCAAAACCTGTTCGTCTGATTTCCACTTGCGCATGACGGAGGGAAGCAGATTCATCGAAGCTTGAGTGAATAATTCATGTGCATGACACTGAGCCACGCGTTGTGATTTTGTAACGTGTCGTTTTGAAAGCACGTGCATCGGATGGCCACAGATATTGCTGGACTTGACAAGTTCTTCTCCCCTTGCACGCCGCACTGTGCACAAAATTAGATTCGACAAACCGGCAGCATGACTGGTGTTTAGAGACATATTTGGCTTCAAAGAATTATGCTGAAAATAATCTGACCCATCGGTCAGAAGAAGAGAGAACAGCAAATTCCAATCAGTAAAAATGTCTTCATAGATATCCCAAAGGGCATGCACGACACTTGCGATCCGGGCACGGCTTCCATGAAGATTCGCAGTCATGTGAATAATTGCAAGTAAAGTTGAAGAGCGCAGTTGCTTATCGTCAGGCGTCTTGTCTGTAGCTCGAAAAGAAGCGCAATTCAGAACATCCGTATTTTGCGATACCTCGCACCGAATCAATAAAGGTATCACTGATGCAGCCGCCCCGCGGATCTCGATGTCCTCATGCATGAGAAGGGACACAACAGGATCCATATCTTGGCGAGACAAAACGCCAGAGACATGTAGAGCCCCCAGAGTTTTGACCGCGTTAGCGACCACGTGGGGTTCTACATCATCGAGCATTTCACATATTCGAAGGATAAACCGTGCATTGAACGTATCCATTAAAGCGACATTTTCAGATGAGGCCTGATAAAGATGCAGCAACGAAGAAATGGCAGCAACACGAACGCGGGAATCTTTGTCGTTGAGGGACCAACCCAAATATTTGAGATAGAAGTCTGAAAGAAAAAAAAGTGGAAGATCGCACATCCATTGTCCGATTGAGTACATGCAGGCTGATCTAATGGACGGATCAATATCCCTGAACCTGTGTGTAAAAATTCTGTTAAAGGCACCCTGAATCATTGTCTCCGCGCTTCGAATGCTGTTCTGTGCACTCGCAAGGCCCTCGTGCAGTGACTTTGCGATGGCTCTGTTGGGGCGTTTTTTTTTTCTCTCTGCATCAAGTTGACGCTGCTTCAAGTCTCGCGTGTCAGCCGCAACCCTCGCTTTGTGTACAAGAGAAGAAATAACTTGAAGGCCCGCCTCTGTTGCAGCAAGCCTAAGTCTCCTTGCGCGCAAACCAGAAAACACGGCAAGCATGTCTAGGACAGAATCAAAAAGGGATGTGGGATTTTCTAGCGAGTCCTCTCTCATATCTTCTTGGGTTTGCTGATTAGTATGAAATGTGCCGATTGCGTCACTTGCTTTGACAATCCTATCCCAGAATTCCAAATAACTGCTCCGAAAGTGTTGGAACGGTCCTTTTTGGGATTTCATCGCCTGAAAGTGCATTGGATTATCATCAAGAAAGTTGCCAGCCAGCATATCCGTGAGCACGCTTGCCCCGATGCCTTCAGCACTCAATTGATCAAAATCTTGCACGGTTACCGTAATTAGACAGCTCCCGGCCTGAGTTGGACCAACAAGTTATGATGTGCGCTCTTTGTAAATCTTTTGCAAAACTCACCTTTGCTAACATGGTATATAATTCAGCGAGAGCAACTTTCCATTCAGAGCTATTATATTTTGCAAGCCAGTCGGAAGCAACAATCTCGACTGCTGACCGATTATTGGCGAGTAGGTCGAAAAGGCAGACGCTCACATCGTGACGCGGCATAGCAATAAAAACTTTCTTCCACAAAGTCGATCGACAAAGCTAACCACAACAGGATGTCAGAGCGGAAAGCGAGGAACACGGGGTAAGTCTGGGAAATAGCAGATTCTGGGCGCTAGAGATACGACACTAAAGTGAAGGGCGCCTAAGTAAAAACGCCTCAGCGGCTAGGCGCTGGCACAGCCTCGAAAGTGTCCAGCGAATGTGACGATTGCCAAGGGCAGATTTCGGTGCTTTGGATGGTCAAATCAAGCGCAAAATGACTTCTACGCTCTTGGATTCGCCACTAGTGTGCACGGCTTTAATAAACTGAAGAGCGACAGGCCGCGGCTCCGGCTTATAACGAGTGTGCGTTTCAAGCAGCTAGGCTGTTGCCTGTGTTTGCCGGATATTGTCGTTGTCCTTTTCAAATTTAAATTGAAGTGTTGTGTACGTCCGTGTACATACAGCAGATAAAGTTCGACTCTTATTACTTATTTATTTACTTGTATATTATTTTTCCAGACAACATATCTATATATATGTATGTTAATAACATTTAATAACTAACCTTACTTTATTACGTTCGTTACATATATATATATTCTGGATTTCAACGAACCAACTCGCTGTGCGATCGACCTAATAAGCGATAACTAGAGGTACCTTCGTAACTATATCTACCTTCGAAGGTAGCTACTAGCTAGCTAGCTAGCTAGCTACTAGCTAGCTAGCTAGCTAGCTACTCTAGATACCTTCGTAGTGAATACCTCCCTTTATTTTTCTTTTCGCCGGCGCACTTCCTATGAGTTTACTACTGTATTACACGAAAAAAAACTTCCTACTATTACACGAAAAAAAACTTCCTACTATTACACGAAAAAAACTCGCATAATGGAAATCAGTCACAACCCCACAAACAGCATTTGCAGTCAGGATCACAAACAGCAAACAGTCACCCATACGTCCTACGCCAATTTTGGGACTCACCCGGCCTGGCAATGATTCATTCTACCACGCGCGCGAGCGACGGCGCGCCGCAGGAGAATCACGGCAACATGCTTGAACATGCTTCAACATGCTTCAACGGATGACACCGAAGGTCATGCATGGCCCATGTCAAGCTGCATTTCGCTAAAAGGGCAAGCGCTTCCGGCACACACCTTTTCCCCGACCTCTCAATTCAATTGTCACAATTCAATTGGAGGCCGTCCGCGCGGCGTACGCATTTCTTCGTGACCTTCATGCGCTTCACACTTATCGGTGCAGACCCCGGCGGCTACGATTCGGCATCAAGCTGAGACAGTGGGCGCAGAAGTGCATCTCCGCCATGCCGGTTCGCCAACGAATTCCCCATACGTAAAGATTCGAGATGATCGGAGGCTCAATACTATACCCTTACCATACCTATTAGGGCTAACGATGTTTATATTTAATGTTATTTATATGTATGTCTTGAATTTCACTTTATTTGGAACGTGTATTTGATTACTAACTTCGTATGTTATTACCTCGACGACGATTAAATTGTACCGTTATTAAGCAGCTCCAAATGAAGTTAACGTTGGTATGATATGATATCAGATCATACGAAGGAAATCGTTAAGGGTGATCGCACCTGCTGGTTGAAATCCAGAATACGTAACGACGTTACTGATTAAATGATTGTCATATTAATAATAGTCATATTATATCATATGCATGTATGGGCAAATAATAAATAAATGAAGAGAAATATTAAATAATGGTAATCTGATGTCTTATGACGATGAAATGGTGCGTGGGATGGACCCTTCTTTTTCTGCGTGTTTTGCGTTTCTTCCCACATAATGCACTATCGATGGCGGCTTCGAAGGCGGGGTCGCCTAAAGACAGTCCACAATGGTATGGAGACTCCTTACAGCTTACGACAGTGCCCCTTGCACCGAGCGTTCGTTCGGTGCGCACCCCTGAACTTCAAAAGACGAACCCCATCCACACCATTAAAAGGGTCACTTCTCAACGCTGGACAGAAGCTGCAGCAGGCCGGTTTCGTCTCTGTGCGAGACGTGAAAGGAACGCGTGGCCCGATAAATCTTGCAAGGGGTGCGTCACTCTGCGCCCCGTAATTCAAAAGTCTACCAACCTTAACCTCCATAACCCGCAACCCTTGAAAATGCCAGAGGCTGGTCTGACGAACGCGGAAGCGAGCGACGTATTGAAGACGCTTCGCTTCGGAATTCAAGGCACCTCATTGGCTGGCGCTAGATCCGCCTCAGAAATCCTCTATGAAGAGAACTGTAAACTAGCCATTTTTACGTTCAGCAAAGATCTCGACGACCTGCTCGGTGGTGGTATTGCAGTTGGGGAGATAACAGAACTGTGCGGGTGTCCTGGCATAGGGAAAACGCAGGCGTGCATACAGCTGTGTGTTTCTGTGCAGATGCCGAAGGCTTTTGGAGGCTATGAAGGATCTGCAGTGTACATCGACACGGAGGGGAGCTTCATGGCTGAGCGCGCTAGGGAAATGGCACGGGCGACTGTTGGCCATCTTTTTTCGATCTCTCGTTTTCTTCCTAAACAACCGAGTGGAAGTGATCCATTAGCTCAGTTCACCGAAGAAGCAATACTGGATCGATTTCACCTATTCCGATGTCATGAGATAACTGAACTTCTTGCAGTAGTAGAGTCACTTCCAACGTACGTCAAGGCGCATGGAGTGAAGCTTGTGGTGATCGACAGCATAGCCTTCCACTTTCGACAGGATTTCAAAGACATGGCCTTGCGTACAGCAATCCTTGCGAAGATGACAAGTCAGCTGCTCAATTTGGCAAAGTCAGAGCAGTTAGCAGTGGTTTCCGTAAACCAGGTTACAGTCAAGCCGGATCTAGCATCTGGTGTAGCAAGGTTAGTCCCTGCGCTCGGGGAAAGCTATGCCCACGGATGTACGACACGGGTAATTTTAAGGTGGGAGAGAGACGTAAGAATGGCTTACCTGTATAAATCTCCAAGATTGCCACGGGGCAAAGCAAGATTCACAGTAACAAACGGTGGGCTTCGGGATGTGCGAGGGAAGAAGAGGCAAGCCGAATAGCTAGGAAACAGGCTGCCTCTGTGTCGAAATATATGGATGTATTTTTTTTCCGACTACGGCAATTATACTGGAATTGTCTAGCTATCTAGCAAGCAACACGAATGTTGGGCATCTGAGCTTTAATTTGCTGCGTGTCCAGGCGCTTCATATAGAGTCGCTGCAACACGTCTCCGCCTCGAACACGCCGTCGAGCTAGTTTATATTTGAAGGGCATCACTGTGATCAGCAAGCAGACTGTCCCCAGCGAAATGTCAACAATATCAAACGTGGCTCGACGGCGTTAGTTCTCGAATTGAAGCACAACTTGGAGTCAGTTTCGTTTTCCACCAAAATAAATAATTAATGGATATTTGTCTGGTGAAGAAAGGGGAAAAAAACAAGTCACTCTCGCAGTCTCATAGAGAGAGGAAGGGACACATGTCTATCCCCGAAAATACAATATCAGTACCACGGATGCTCTTGATCGTTTACCTTCACAATTCAGGCTTTTAAAGGTGTCTCAATATCTATATTTAGTTGAGTAGTCCTTTGGTGAGACTACCAAACCCCGACCCTTGCGCGCTCCCGCATACACGACCTCGACAATATCCATGAACTCCTGCTTATCATCCATAGCCCAATTTATCTTGTTATTGTTTCCCGTTCCGAGATCAACCATTATGTGTTTGTTTCTGAAGAAAAACATGACCGTGCATGGGTCATAAAGCTCATACATTGCGTTGAAGTCCGGTACCTCATCGATATCAACACAATAAACGACAGCAAAGTTCTTGACTTTATCGGCGACGCTCGCAAGAGTCTGCTCAGAACGGGGCTTCAGCGATGCTCATTGATTTCCAAAAAAGAACCCTAAAACCAAGTTACATAAACGGACGGAAGGTGCACGCCTCTTCTTACCTCGTCCATCATCATGCACGTGTCGTCCGCATCCCTTCCAAAGCGAAGCACAATCACGCGCTCTTCCTCTGTTAGAATCGCCTGGTCGACGGCCCAGCCGCTTCGAAGATGAGGAAGGAGAAATGACATCGCCCTATGCGATTACTTCTCGTGTATCGATTATCACCGTGCTGCTAATGGTCATCACGTGGTCTTCGCGTGTGTCCTTCGTAATTCAATTAACTTTTACCTTGCTTCGTTCGTACAAGTACAAGTTCTCGCACGTATTCTGACAGTCCACCCCAAGCCCAGCTCGTAAAGAATTGGTTTGGTCGTCGAGCTTATTTATTTGTATGGTTAGTAGTATGAGTTCTTATATATATGGTATTTCGACTTTTGAGTTTTGACTATTTCCCGCCCTCTATTGACTCCCTCTTCGCGCCTTTGTCGACGGCGGGGCGCTCCGACACGGAGACCTACACCCGATTTGAGCCGCGCGCTGCAGGAACGACACAGTATGTAAGCACGAACCGCACTCATATGCGCGAAGCGCGCGGCTCGATGCGCGTGAGAGGGGGCCCCGACCGGCGCGTCCCGGGGACGAAAATCAAATCTAAGATGGGCTCGGCCACACCTCTCCTGGGGAGCGAGCAAAGTCAACCGGTGACCAGGTATCCGACCATGCAGTTGGCTTCATCATGTTGGTTTTGATCGATAGAGCTTCGGTGAAAGAAGGGGTATAGTAGTTAACTAAGGTTTGAAGCCGAAATTTCATCGATACATCGGTCAACTTCGACGTCGACTACCGCGTCTTCATCGTTCACAAATGTCGTGCGCGTGAGGACGACGACTACGTGCACGCCAAGCGCAACGACAAGGCCGTCCCGCTGAACAGCCGTCGTCCAAAGAACGGAAAGGCGTCGCCACGAGTTAATATTAAATAAGATCATATATATAGTTATTCATATACATGATCATAGTTATGAAAGAACAACCTTATTTATACAAGTAGTAGCAGGTATTCTGAATTTCATCAGGGTGTGACACTTTTTTATGCATAACGATTTTATATAATAACGTAAAGACTTTATCATTACGATCCACACAATCACTCCAGTGGGCAAACAGTAGTGTAAAGATTCCGCTTATGTTCACGTAAGCGACTTATCCTTAACTATATATGCATATTATAATCAAGTCAAGTTACGTTATTAAAAGTGTCACCTGATGAAATTCAGAATACCAAGGTATTTAATAATAAAAAGCACCTTCGAAGCAGCAAGGTAAGTTTCGAACAAACGTCGTTTTATTTTTTATTTTGGCTGCCAATGGCTGCGAGAGTTAGTTCGTCAACTGCTTGCGATTACGAGGCACTTGCGATGAATCCGCCCGTGCTATCATATTCGAACGCCAGCCCTCCTGTGGCCCTTCTTATTGCATCGCGCATCGGCGCTGTTCCCTTGAAGTTGTTGCCATGGACAGAACAACCGAGCGCCGCCACTCCCACTCTCGTTTTCGATGAGGGAACAAAGTTGATCGGCGTGCAGTCGATTTTGCGATACGTCGCCCGACACTCGTCCGAGAGTTCAAATCTATACGGCACAGATGCGCTCGATTCAACAATGGTGCGTTCCCCCTTTCTTTCGCCGATACCAATAAGGAACTAGATTGATTGCCTGCCTAGTGAGCGTCCCTAGAGCCAAAACAAGTAATGGTTTGAGCGGTTTTCTTTTCACTCATCGCACAGGTCGATCAGTGGCTGGACCAATCCGATGCACTTACGAATGGTGCTAGCTTCACAGCGATCTGCGAAATGCTCTCTACCTTTCTGGCAACGCGTACCTACTTAGTAGGTTCAAGCTTGACGATCGCAGATCTCGCCATCTGGGAACGACTGTTCTCGTCACGGCAGTGGGATGCTATCAAGAATTCTCCTCCATTTTACCATCTGAAACGATGGGGGAAACTTTGCGAACTCGATCCAAGATTAATTGATATCGTCACTGATCCAGCAGTCAATGCGAAACGGCCCTATTTGCACGCGAAAAGAAGCGCTGTGATGTCAGAGAAAAACCAAGGGAAGGAAGTTGGGGGCTCCTTTGATATTGACCTTGAGGGCGCTTCAGAAGGCAACGTCGTCACCCGCTTTCCTCCGGAACCATCCGGCTATCTACACATAGGTCATGCCAAAGCAGCGTTACTCAACCAGTACTTTGCTCGTCAATACAATGGAAAACTCATCATTCGATTCGATGACACAAATCCATCGAAGGAGAAGGATGAATTCGTAGACAACATATTGCTTGATTGTGACATACTTGGCCTCAAGGCTGACATGGTTACGTATACTTCGGATTCTTTCCAGCAGATTTTGGAGATGGGAACGAGACTGATAAAAGAGGGAAGTATGTATGTAGATGATACTCCCATGGATAAAATGCGGGAAGAGCGCATCAACAGAATCGAATCTGTCGCTCGCACTAATTCTATTGAAACAAACCTAAAACTCTGGAAGCATATGATCGACGGCGACCAACAAGGGCTCAAATGTGCGGCGCGCTTTCTAATGGACATGCAAAATGACAACGGAGCACTGAGAGACCCGGTGGCATTCAGATGCAATCTTATTCCACATCACCGAACCGGCACCAAATACAAAGTGTACCCCACCTATGATTGCGCGTGCCCGTTTGTAGATGCACTTGAGGTAAGGAACTCCCCTCATATTAATGTACCACCTTTATGCTTCTTTTCGAAGAAAACAAATCCATGTGAGCATCTGTTTCGTCTCTCTACCTCACGGGTGTTACGCACGCCTTGCGTACATCTGAGTACCGAGACCGTGAAGCACAGTACCGCTGGGTACAGAAACTAATGGGCACACGCCAGGTTCATATCTGGGACTATTCTCGTTTGAACTTCGTCTATACGACGCTTTCCAAGCGAAAGCTACAGTGGTTCGTTGATGAAGGATACGCAGATGGATGGGACGACCCAAGGTTCCCAACAGTACAGGGCATGAGGCGACGTGGTTTGCAGACGGAAGCCTTGAAAGAGTTCATCCTGATGCAAGGTGCAAGCCGTAATGTCAATTTGATGGAATGGGAGAAATTATGGACGCTCAATAAGCGTATCATCGATCCTGTGTGCCCGCGACATGTCGCAGTTGCAGATAAAGGTAAAGTTCTTGTCATCATCACCAATGGACCGTCCCATCCAGAGGTTGTTTCCGTGGCAAAGCACAAGAAGTTCCCCCCTGCTGGCGTCAAGGCTACTACACGAACGTCTCGGATATGGCTAGATGTGGAAGACGCAATGTCAGTTAGAGAGGGCGAAGAAGTCACTCTGATGGACTGGGGGAACTGTATAATCGATAAGATCATCAAAGATTCTACCGGACAATACGTTGTTTCCATCGAGGCGCGTCTTCACCTTGAAGGCTCAGTAAAGTCAACAAAGCTTAAGCTCACATGGCTTCCTAACATCAGCGACCTCGTGCCGCTGACATTATTCGACTTTGACTATTTAATCACCAAGAAAAAAGTCGAAGATGATGACAGCTTGGCAGATGTTGTTAACGCGACGACGAAGATTGAGACACACGCCCATGGCGACGCTAACATGCGAACTTTGCAGAAAGGAAATGTCATTCAGCTTGAAAGAAAAGGGTATTTCATCATCGACAAAGTGTTTGTGCGTAGTGACACTCCAATGGTACTTTTTGCGATCCCTGATGGAAGAATCAAAACATGGGGCGTTTCAGCTGGTGTCAGGAAGTGATCAGAAGGTCATTATTCGAAATCATTGTACGAAGGAAAATAGTATATGAACATGATCATTCATGCTCGATCCAATTTCAGTTGGAAATACTTGAATTTCTCTACCCTTTCTGCTTCGGAAAAGCCCATCATATGTATGATAAACATTCCGTCACGATGCACGCTGGGATGTGCGTTGAACGCAGTCTGATCAAGGATTGTGTGGCGCTTTCGTGAAGGATCTTCGTGCTGTAGTAACTTAATGAGCTGTGCCTGCTCAGCACCACGCATGTGGGGAATATGCTCAGTAGCCCAAAGTTTATTGAGAAGTTTTCTTGCCCAATTTGTATTGCGCCATAGCATAACACCCGTATTTATTGGCCAACCGCCAACATCATTGCAAACGATGAGGTCTATTCTATCATTTTCCCTTTCCTTTTTAGTTTTCGAGCGCTCAGTGGCCCTAATGATATCCTCGATCGAGATGTTTCGGTTGGTCACGACAGCATCTGCGTCAATCCACATTATCCATTCGTGTCGCGTTTCACTCAACATATCCATCAGAATACGAATCTTATTCCACGTAATGATGTGTTTTGGGACCATGGTGTCGGGATATTGATAGAATGCATAACCATGCGTTTCGGCATATTTTGTATTCAACTCAGCCGAGATGGTGGTCGTGTTGATAAGATTCGGAGTACTTGCAGTGACCATTGCGATACCTCCTGTCAGTTGAGCTGGACCAGTACGCAGCTCAGGTTCCACAGCTCTGATATTTACTTGCCATAATAGCCGTTCCAAGGTAAAGGTTCTACATTTTGCGCACGCATGGGCGTCACCACGACGAAGTTCGCCGTCGATTGCCAGAATGTTCCAAACGCACTTTGATATCGAGCACCAGTATGACAAAACTGCGTGTTCATCGCGCGCATCAAAAAGAAGCTTAATGCCCCGGGTCATGTCGTAAACCTGGAAAACACCCGCAGCTTTATTAACAGGCGTTTGTGCGTACCACGACACACTGCCTTGCTGATAGCTTTCGAGCCAAGCCGGCGAATTTCCTTTGTCCCATCGAACATCAAATGTTGAGGTTGGCATCCTAGTGAAAACTTTGTCTAGGTGTGCGTAACAAACATAGCGACTTTCACGGCTCGCTCCTTCGCCCACTGCATTGTGCGACCGGGCATACAACGGCTCGCTCAAAAGGATAGGCGTCATGTATGCGTCAGACACAGAGACTTGGGCACATATCGTTGCGGCAGTTACCAAAGCAGTGGCAAAAGCGGCAGTCATGTGAAATTTGAGCGGTGACAGGGACCTGGCTAATTACACAAATAACAATATCAGCTGAGCAGCTCAATTACGCCCCCACGGACATGTTACGTAACCGTATGGGTTAAGACTGGGACACGGTGCCATCCGCAATCCTCTTCGGAACCTCTCCAGGCGAACAGGCAGAACCAGTACACGCATTCGCAGAGAGATGTATATGGATTTAATCTTAATATGGATTGAATAAGATTTAAACAAGTTTCCCCAAACCATTCCTGAAAATTAGCCGAAATTATACCATCGATCGTACGAAAACCCTGATGTACCACATTTTAACCGGGGAATCAGGACTGTATCGGCGATTCCCATCGATTCCCCATAGTTTCCCCGGTCTTTCCCCGATTTATTTCTTACAGTATACCTCTCGAAGGTATATGATATTTCGATATTTCGACGACATAATCAAGTAATTTTCTTAAAATATCTATTGTACTTAAGTTGCACGATTGTTTCGGAAACCCTAGTGCACCCGCAACACTTGTCCGCGCATAATCCGAATCCGAATATGGGGGTGCGTTAGAAAAGCTGCTTCAACCCGCTGATTACCTTCCCAATCGTTCCCTCCCTCACAACGCGTATTTTTCTCTTGGTCGTTACGATCGCCACACTGTTCCTGAACCCGTCTGCGTCACCGCCAGCCACCCTCGAATCCGTCTATTTTGCCCGAACGTCTGACGCACCGAGGGAAAAGGCCAGAGACCTTTGTGCCTCGGCAACACGAAAAGATCGCCCACCCCGATGCAGTATCAGCATAACTTCTTCTATCGTCGTTCTGTCCCGCGATCTTCAACTGGACCTCACGACGGAGAGTCTTCGTGAATAAAAACCTAAGTTCACCACGAAACCCGATTTGCACTGCAGGCTTACAAATACGTCGAAGAACTCTGGAAGAAGAAACAAAGCGATGTCCTTCGTTTCCTGCAGCGAGTCCGCGTCTGGGAATACCGACAGCTCCCTTCAGTATGCCGCGTGTCCCGCCCCACTCGTCCCGACAAGGCTCGCCGACTCGGCTACAAGGCAAAGCAAGGTTTCTGCATCTACCGTGCAAGGGTTCGCCGCGGCGGGAGGAAGCGTCCAGTTTCCAAGGTATGTACATGTACTCGCAATGTCACGTTGAAACTACCGGCTCCGTCATAGCCCGGCCGCACTGTAGCCGAGACGGCTCCTTATCCAAACATGATTGCAAACAACTCCCCTCCACACACCGAAAACAGGGCATCCGATATGGCAAGCCTGTTCATCAAGGTGTCAAGAAGCTGAAATTTGCGCGCAATCTCCGCTCAGTTGCGGAGGAGCGTGCCGCCCGACGATGTGGAGCGCTTCGTGTGCTGAACTCATACTGGTTGAATGAGGTGCGTCTGTGGAGGCAGACAGCAACTTTCTCGGTGACTAATTGCACCTTCCACAGGATTCTGTTTACAAGTACTATGAAGTTATCATGGTGGATCCCATGCACAGAGCCATAAGGAGTGACCCTCGTATAAATTGGATTTGCAATCCTGTTCATGTAAGTTTCGTCCACGCAACCTTGACTCGACTGACGGATACCGTGTACTGCAACGCAAAGACATATTCATTTCACTCCCCACTAACCTGTATCGAACATTTCTGTACCATGACCCTGTGAAACAGAAACATCGCGAAATGCGTGGTCTCACATCAGCTGGGCGCAAATATCGCGGTCTCCGCGGCAAGGTATCACAAAAGAGCTCTCGTTTTGAAAATGTGACCACTGACATCAATTTTTTGGACAGGGACATAACTACAATAAGGCCCGCCCTTCCAAACGTGGCACTTGGAAACGTAATCAGCAACTTTCTCTTAAGCGCTATCGCTAAAATCCAGATTAGTTCTGTTTTCGTGACTACGAGGGTCGCTCGGAAGTTAAGCACCAGCGCCTTCCTTCTTGATTGGCGAGAAAACTGGGGCTTGGTTTCGTAATCGAGTGCCGAAAACCCCTAACTGAGAGGAGTTTGCATCAAGTGATTTTAATACGACAAATGATAAGATACAAACACGCAACTACCAAGGTACACAAATTGAAGGCACCCCTAACCCTCAAGAGCTGAAGCACCAGATATAATCTCGATAAGTTCCGTCGTAATCGATGCTTGCCGCGTACGGTTGTACAACAGTGTGAGTTTACCAAGCATATCTTTTGCATTCTTGGTAGAGTTTTCCATGGACTGCATTCTTGAACCCAACTCAGAGGTGCTATTTTCAAGTAATGCATTGTACAGAACAGCACCCATCTTGAACTCCGCGAGGTCAAGGAGGAGCTCAGACCGCCCGGGACCTTCCAGCTCGTATTCATCAAATTTGTTCATGCCTTTGTCCGCTGCATTCTCATATCCCTCCACAGATAGCACTGTTGCGACCGTGGGCTTGAAGGAAATTACAGACTGGAATCTATTGTATATAACTTGGCTCTTCGAAGCACCTTTGCCCAAAATGATATCTGTGACCATCGAGGCCGTCGCAAAAGTTAGGGGTATCTTGGTCACATCCAAGATAACATTTCTTAAGTGACTGGAGTATGTCTTTGAAAGCTGCCCTCGAGCCTTTTCACCGACAATCGTCATCGAAGGCTCTCCCTCTGATGAGCTGGAAACAACCTTTGAAAACTTCACGACAGTGGAGTTGATTCCCCCGCACAGGCCCTTATCTGAGGAAACTGGGATGATCATCGTTTCGCCCGAGGAAGCACCTGGTAGTGATTAGAATGATATCACCAATTCAATTAATATCACAGTCGAATGTGCGCTTGGAGATCACGTAGTATAAAAAGGAAAAAGGATCAAGACGAAATTAACGTACCCGGAACGTCACCCAGTAGGCGAAGTAATGGCTGCACTAGTCCTCGGGACTTTTCCATCTTCATTTGGGCACCTTTAAGACGGGAGGCAGCCACCATCTTCATTGCAGCTGTAATTTTTTGAATGTTGCCAACGGACTTCATCCGCTGGGCAACAACTTGCAGGGAGACGTAACGATTTCCATCGACACAAGATCTGGGCAATGGGACCAAGAGTTTATTCCTGTCAGCATGCGATCGTTCGCGAGGAGCAATGTTTCAATTAAAATGCGTGCCTCGTGCATTCGCGTGAACCAGCGAGAACACACGTGAAGGAAGTCGGAAACCCTAAAACTGAAAATAGCGGTTGGGCTGCCACACGAGGAGCCAGGCAACCCAAGGAAAAGTTTGGCAAATGTGGGACACATGGTCCATCATCGAGCGTCTGCGCCATTACTTACCCGACAGTTGAACGAAAGTCTAAGCTCCCCTGAGCGCCAGGCCCCGTCCCAACAACCGTACGAACTGCGCTCTCCCGTAGCCTACCTAACAGAGCGCTGGATTTCCGGAAAACGCGCGATGCCATGTTCGGACTGCAAATCGTTGGAATTGAAGTGTCCTAGTGGGCCTACTTCAAAGACAAAAAGTAATCGACCACCTGGCGATGTGATACGATCCGCGTGCGACCTTATGTTTCTGTTTCCAATCCGCTTCGTCGTGGAGATCCCAAGAAAAATTCTCAGGTAAACGACATTTTTATAAATTATAAAGCACATTTTTTTAGTTCCCGACTCGATCGTAAGCGGCTATCACTATATTAAATCAATACTTGCATATATACATGGAAAAGTTTTTTTATTTAGAACGAAAATCCTTAAAAATCTTAATAATAATAATAATAACTGGACGGTCCGGTCCGCGCATGAATATATGGTTGAAATCTAGAATATCATCATATTTATAATATTTACATATATAATAATCTTTATATTATCATGTATATATGGACGAAATTGATCATGTATATATATGCACAGTAAAACTCGAATAAACAATCTTATATTACGTATATACCCTCGTATTAAATAACATCATCAGGTAATAATATTAACTTTATTTGGTTCCATCTCTATCTATCTGCCTCGTAATAAGTAGTTTGGTTCTACGAAGTTGCTACGCACCTTGTACCTTCGAAAGTACCTTCGGTACCTTCGAAGGTAACATTTACTTCCGCCGCCGGCGCCCGAGTTCTTTGACTTTCACCCCGACGCAATTCTTCGTAGTGAAATTTACACGGACCCACACATTGGCGCTAACGTGAGTAAAACGAGGCACCGTTGGCTCGTGCATCCATCTCGACAGCAAGCGCACTCTTTGTTTTCTTGAAACCAATGGCTGTTCGTCAACAGTATGAGAACAGGTTCGTGTCTTGAATTTTTTTTCTTATATTCCCGGGTATGTAGTAAACGTCGAGCGAACTCAATTGCTCTTATTTCTAACAGCAATGATATCGGCGTCTTCGCTAGTCTGACCAACTCTTACTGTATAACTGCGCTCGGAGGGTCTGAGAACTTTTACAGGTTTCGCACATCTTTTTTCAGTTCTACAAACATGGTTGGGTTAGTTAAACTTGCAATATCAGTGTCTTTCAAAGTGAACTTGCCTCCGATATACCCGTGGTGAAGACAAGTATCGCGGGCACTCGCCTTGTCGGGCGCATGTCAGTAGGTCGGTATCAACGCTTGCCTTCGAGGAGTATTTCTATTTCTAACCAATAGTTCTTCAGGGAACAAAAACGGACTCCTCCTCCCAAATTCTGCAACAGATCAAGGTGAGTCTTACAAGAAGGAGAACTGTTGAGCCAATGATCATGATCGCATTCATCGCAGAACTGTTCCACCTGAGAAATTCATTGCCCGATGATTTGATCATACAACGAATAGATGAGCGGCTATCAGGTTGGTCGCCCTACTCCTTTATTGTTTAGTCCTCAGACCTCAGACAAACCTTACCTTTGCCAACAGCTCTTGGGAACTGTATTGCTTGCAATGATTACGTTGCACTTATTCATCCCGACTTGGACGAAGAAACCGAAGAGATCGTGGCTGATGTGCTTGGGGTAGAAGTGTTTCGACAGGTTTGTTGTGTGTTGAGCTTTTTCTTTATGATCACTTTTGAACAATATTTGTGTAGACTATTGCTGGGAACACACTGGTCGGAAGTTACTGTTGTTTTACGAATCAAGGGGGCGTCGTGCATCCGCAGACAACAATACAAGACCTAGACGAGCTTTCCTCGCTTCTTCAGGTGTGTGATGATCATCAATTGGGTTTGCTTTTCGTGCTTCAGCTGTCAAGCTTGCTTCCAGGTGCCGCTCGTAGCAGGAACTGTAAACCGAGGCAGTGACGTTATTTCCGCGGGACTTGTTGCAAATGACTGGGCTGCCTTTTGCGGGTTGGACACAACCTCCACAGAACTTCAGGTAAGCAGATCTACCGCTGACAGAAGTTATCCTTTCCTCAAGGTTTTCTGTACAGGTTGTTGAGAACATTTTAAAGTTGAAACAACTGCAGCCAAGCTCTTTGGTTACCAACTTACGAGCAAGTCTGGTGGACGCGTTAGTCTAAGATCCGTTTGATGACAATATCTTTATCCTTTGCGTCAATATCTAGATTCAACACTCACGCGATCTTGCTCGGAAAATATTCCTCCTTTACTACTACGGGCATCCCAAGAGAAAACTCGTCGGAATGTATGGCGTTCTTGAACGAGTTCGAAATTAATGCCGCAAACGGTGCAATGCTTGAACATGCCATAATCATCCTAAGACGCGTTTGTCCCATCGTAAAGGTCGATAATTTGATTGCATATCTCATTGCAAATAGCATCCTTTGATGCTCGTGCATTAAATGCGCTTTGCGGATTGCACCGCATCACTTGTTGAATATTGAAAGCTGGAAAGAAGATCACAAATCAGATTACTTGTCCAAAAACAGTGAGAAAGCTAGAAATAATGAAGCCCTCACAAAGATTAACGGCAGCATGTGCTATATCACGAGGACAGAACTGCAGACAAAGCGTTGTGCGCAGACTGCAACACGTTGCATTTAGCGACGTTGAAAGAAACGAGGTGATCGCCATGTCGAGAATGATTATGGGTGTCGTTTCCACACCTGTCGTTTGCAAAATTCCAAGCCACCTGCGTGGCCCTTCGATGATGCATTTCCAGCTTTTCGTCACTTTTGCAAAGTTCTCTCGCCAAATTCAAAATGTGCTTGTACGGATGCTCGACATTGAAGTCGAACCCGACAGTGTGTAGTATAAGACGCTCGGCTTGAAGCACTTTTTCTCTGTGTTCCTCAAATCGTTCCTACAGACTTGGGCTTTTCGACCTTGCCTTATGCGAAATCAAAATTGCAGACGCACCTTCTGATGGATGCGTTTCACTGCATTGTCGTACTCACTTTTATGTTGAACTAAGTATGCTACTCGTACTACTTCTTTTATTGGCTTAGGCGTCTCCTCAACTTTTGCAGCCAAGAACAGGCAAGCAGTTGCCACGATCTACAAGAGAAGTGTTTGTGATGAAATGGTAGGCATAATGAACAATGCAGATCGGTTGCGGAACGGCACAACTCACGAATCGGTCGTTCTCTATTAGTCCATGCGAATGTCGGGCGTAGAAGCGGTGACAAAACACCACTGCCGTCGCGATAGTCAACTGCGGCCTGACAAAAAAGTAAATCCAAGATGGGAATAAAAAGCAAAGTGTTAAAACGTCATACATCTTGAGTTCAATTCCGACATCTTTGAGAAAGTCACAGTACGACCAACGAAAAGTAGCCTCTAAGCGAGCACATATCCCGTGTTCGCGTGAAGGTGAGTATGCCTCCAGGTGTTCTCGTGAGATATACATGGAGCCTCGGGACGGGTTAACAGTGAGGGAAGTTATCAGCTCGCAGTGATCAAAATTCTAAGGGTGAGGCTGTGCCGATGTAACATTCCACTATCGCTCGAACTAAGAGAAACTCCTCGGGCGATTTGCTTGACACCGCGCGCAGCATAAAATAAAGTGTGCCCGGAGACTATCGTCACCTCGTTCGAAGCCGGCGGAACTTGACGACCAAATAATTGCCTTTCAGAACACCTAAATTTTTTTCAATATTTATTCGTTCGTATTAAGATCTTATAATATAATATAATCTTATCCAATAATAATATATTTATTAGTAATATCTAGATAGTATATATGTATGGAAGGTATTTTGAAGAGAGTCTGTCTGTTTACACTGTGCGCCATTATAATTAGACCGCCAAAAGTTCGAGTTAAATCTCCCATAGAAATTGAGAATTTATTAGACCATACTGCTCATACATGGAAGCCGAAGCGTCGCCTAACCGTTTGCCTGTTAAAGTCATACGTAAATCTGGAGGTTACGTTAGGTTAAATGCTCTGGTAGTAACCGTAAATACGACGATATTTCTGTAGAATAGATACGGATTAAAACTGATTCTTTCGTATTTTTAAACATATGATATTTTTATGTTCTCCCCTAATAATTATAATCTTAACATATAATAATCTTAACATATTTTCAGCTGTATTTAAAATTACGTAAAATTATTAAAACCTTAAGATCTTATGTATTTTTTATATTTTTTTAATGCATGCATCATCACTGATTATTATATTATTTTATTAAAACTTATTATTTTATCTAATAAAATAAAGATCTTAATATTAATGATATTTGTTTTGAAGTTTGGCGCGTGGTGCATGTCAGTATTTGCAACCGACCGGCGTTATATACTTTATCTCTAACTAACAACTATGTGCGACGCCTTTTCGTTCTTCGGACGCCGGCTGTTCAGCGGGACGGCCTTACCATTGCGCTAAGCGTGCACGTAGTCATCGTACATACATGCACGCCACCTCTGAACGAAGAAGCGACGGCAAGCCGTCTTCTAGAGGCGCGCAGTGGACGTCGAAGTTGACCGATGTATCGATGAAAATTCGGCTTCAAACCTAAAACATCGCTTTTCTCTCAACAAAGCTTCATCGACCAAAACCGAAGATCCATCGATCAACCAAATTTCGGACTCGCCCCAAATAGCCTCCCGCAACCCCAATTTCTTTCTCACAGTCACAAGGGAGGCACCTACCACGGATTTAATATCCGAAAAAATGTTTTGGGGCCACACGAATTTTTTTCCTTTATAATCTTACCTGCCAGCCTGCTTGCTTCGAAATTTATTACGAGTCTTAACTTCGTATTATTACCCTTACTTGGGAACAAACGTCTTCATTCTGAACCGCCCGCTTGAACACAACGCGAGATGTTGCGTAAAGCTCTGCACGCTGCTTGCCATCGTTACCTGCCGACGGTTTCTCATGCTCGGGGCACGCTCAGATTACAAATACGACAGCTAAACATTCACGAGTACCAAGTGAGTTTGAAAGTTGTTTCTTAAAGTTGCGTTTGAATTGTTGACCTCCAACAGGGCGCCGAACTTTTGGCGCGCCATGGCGTCCGCGTTCCACTCGGTATCGCTTGTCAAACATTGGCCCAACTAAATGAGGCCGCAATGAAGCTTAAATCCGACGATGGAGATGTCGTTCTGAAAAGCCAGGCGAGTCAGCATG
>Ga0302114_10000163_pt1 | contig 48286 bp, 22 predicted proteins | sample AG5_Surface_MG_FD_203107 | JGI IMG/M metagenome (GOLD analysis project Ga0302114, IMG submission 203107) | Marine microbial communities from Western Arctic Ocean, Canada - AG5_Surface | ecosystem: Environmental > Aquatic > Marine > Oceanic | place: Canada: Western Arctic Ocean | collected... | reverse complement strand
ATCATGCCCAAGGACATCCAGCTCGCCCGCCGCATCCGTGGCGAGCGCGCCTAAGCGTTCGACCCAACATGGTCAACACTTAGTGTCCCTCACGGCAGAAAACCAACTACTCTCAATGGTGTTTAAACAATTAACACCACCAAAGGCCTCAAGGTCGACTCAAACCCGTCGTAAACCTCGCCCCTCAAGCTTCGCCCGATTATTTGAATAGTTCCCCTCTCGTCGATGATCTCCGCGACGCGAGTGAGGTACGCCATGGCTTGACGTGTATCGACCCGGTTAACACCCGCGAACGTTTTTATGACGATGTATCAATAACAACCTCTCAACGCGCGTCGGTCTGCGCCGCGGTCGTACCCGCGGCACTGACCGCCAGCGCAGCCGCGCCTCCGTCGACCCCCGAGCATTCGAACCATTCCATTCACACCCAGGTCAGTCGAAGACCCTCTCGCCCGTGCTGAACGCCAGCCACGTCGCGGCTCCGAACGCGTACACGCCCGCGGTGATGAACAGCACCGCGCGCCAAGACCCCGTGCTCTCCAGGATCACCCCCGTCATGTACGTCCCGACGATCCCCGCGAACGATCCCGCGGTGTTGGCCATCCCGTGCAGCGCGCCGACGTAGCGCGGGCCAATCTCCTGGAAGTTGACGAGGAAACCAGCCTGGGTGAACGCGGTGCATCCGATGGCGACGGTCAGCACCGCGAGCGCGCCGTTCGCGGAGGTCTGGAACGTCAGCAGCACCAGCATCAGCGCCGGCCCGATGAACCCGACGCCCTGGATGAACTTGCGCACCGTCGTCACGGACACCCCCTTGGCAATCAAAGAATCAGCCAGAGTCCCCGCGAACACCCCGCTCAACGCCATCGTCGCCCACGGCAGCGCGGAGAAGTACGACGACTTGGCCAGCTCCAATCCCATGACCTGCTTAAAGTACAAAGGCATCCACGCCAGGAGGATGAAGTACCCCCAGTTGTTCACGAAGTTGGCCACGATGCACGCCCACACCGGAGCCTTGCTCAGCAGCAGCCGAAACGGAGTGCGCTCGCTTTTCATCGTCGCTGAATCATCCGCCACGCTTCCCCCGTCCTCGATGTGCGCCAGCTCCGCCGGGGAGACGCGCCGGGACGCAAGCGACTCCCTCGGGTAGGTCGTCGCGGCGAACCCCCACACCACCGCCCAGAGCACCCCGCTCAGGCCGAACACCGCGAACGGCCCGGTGACCCCGCCCCACGCCAACATGGCGGGCGCCGCGAGGAGGCCCACCATGGATCCGCTCTGGAACCCGCCCATGCACGCGGCGACCGCGCGTGACCTCTCCGCCTTGGGGACCCATCGCGCGGTGAGGTTGTTCATGCACGGCAGCGCGACGCCCTCCCCGAGTCCCATGACCGCGCGCGTGAGCAGCAGGAGCGGGAGGCTCGTCGCCGCGGCGAAGGGCGTCGCCATGGTGGCCAGCGACCATACCAATATGCCTCCCCCGAGGACCGCCTTGCCGCCGTACCTGTCCGCGAGCACGCCGCCGAGGAGTGGCGTGAGCATGTACCCCCACAGGAACGACGACTGCACCAGGCCGATCGCGCGTTCGCCCCATCCGTGCGCCTGCGCGAGTGGCACTCCGGCGACTGACATGATGACTCGATCGGCGTTGCACAGGAGCAGCGCGAGCGCGATGAGGGCGACGACGACGAAGCGGTATCCGGTCTCGCGCGTCGCCTCTGGATCGTCCGCGGCGAGCGCGGGTGCGGAGGAGGACGCGGCGGCGCGCACCGACGATCGCTTGATGTCGGCACGTCGCGTCGTCGTCTTACTCGCCCTAGGGATCCACGTGGACGAACTATCCGGAACCACGACGCGCCGTGCACGTCGCGTCGGCCGGACGGGCCCGGCGGACGTCGCCGTGCGTCCGGACCTGATCCGTGAGATGCATCCTCCGACTCTTCCAACGATCGACGCCTGTCGCGCGGCCAACATGGTGGCCCGAGACGCAACGCAACGCAACGCAGAGAGTGATTGTTCCTTCGAGCTCCGAGGGCGCTTCAAGGTGTGGTGACTGAGCAAATAGTGGTGTGGTTGACGGTTATTAAAAGTGGGGGTAAACTGGTTGACGGTCGGATAGAGTGAGCCAAAACACTATTTGGCGATTTCTTTTATTTTCTGTATGGCGGTTCACAGCACAAGTAGTCAAATAAATTCAACAAGTGGCTTTGAACAAAATCGATTGGCTCAGGATAGCCAGTAGGATAGCCTTCTTCCGAGGCTCTCGGAGGAGTTCGGGGGCGCGGGTGACGTCGCGGGGACGCGTCCGGGGCTGGATCGTTGCGCTCATATCCGGTGGAACCCGAGCGCCCGGACGAGTACGAGCTCGACCCGCGACGATCGCGGGGGGTATCGGTGTCGAAACCCCGCTCAATCGCGCGCTCATCCCGCGCGACTGGAGCCAACCCGGGTACATGCGAGACAGATCCAGTTGCGGTCGAGTCCGTCATCCTGCGTGAAACTTCGGCGTCTCTAGAATTTTTCTGAAGGAAGGAAAGCCGCACGCTGGCGTCCGCGGAGGCAGGTGGGATTGCGCGCACGCACGAGTCTGCAGAGTGACTCGGGGCGCGACCAAGAGTCCACATGTCAGTGATGACAAACACACGGGGGGCGACGCGGTCGCACGCGGGTCGCCAGGCCGGCGGGCCGGCGGTTTCCGGGAACGCGGGGTTCTCGCTGGGCCACACGGAGCCGTCCCAGCTCGCACAAATGCCCGGGGCCGATGGGGCCAAGGTTGGGGGCAAGGACGGCTACGGCGATCCCGCGAACTCGTACTTCGAGTGCAACATCTGCCTAGAGCTGGCTTCGGACCCCGTCGTGACGCAGTGCGGGCACCTTTACTGCTGGCCCTGCATATACAAGTGAGTATCCGGCGCGGCACCTCCGGGATATTTTCCCATGCGCGCCCCACATTCCCAGTCTTTGCCATCTCGCGGAGCCAACCCTCGGCGCGTGGGTTCGACCCGGTCCTGACCGATTCCTCTCCCGCTTCTCGCTCGAACAGATGGTTGCAGGTCTTCCCCGAGGCTCAGCAGTGCCCGGTGTGCAAGGCTGGACTTTCCGAGGAGCTGGTGCGTCCGCCCCCACGCGCCCCACGAATCCAAATCAAGACGTTCACCCTAAATCTGATCTTCGCCTCGGATCAAATCGATCGATCGATCACCGCCTGACTTTCTTCCGCCCCTTCCTCATCCTCCCCGAACAGGTCATCCCTCTGTACGGTCGCGGGTCGTGCGAGCATCCACGGGGCAAGCAGATGCTGGGCATCGACGTTCCCACGCGTCCGCAGGGTTTGCGGTTGCAGACGAGGAACCCCGACGCGAACGGGGGTGGCGAGTGGGGCACGGCGGGCGCGGGCCCCGCGGAGAACGTGGGGCTCGTGTCCACGCTGCTCGGGTTCGGGATCCAGTTCGGCGCGAGCGGTAGGTCCAGCTTACTGATCAACAGCATGAGCCCGGAGCAGCAGCAGCAGGCGTTTCTGTCGCAGCTTCTGCTGCTCCTCGGATCGTTCGTGATCCTCTGCCTGTTGATCTTTTGAAGTTTTGACTCGAAACAGTCGATCGTCGGCGGTGAGAGGGAGGTGCGGCGGGTGTCGTGCCTACTCTCAAGTGTACCAGAGAATTGCGCGCAAGTAGTTAGCAATCGCACGTTGACAAGATTCGTTGTATGTATGTGATGATATCATACCTTCAAGTAAAAGGAGCTAAACCCTGGTAAAACCATTCTCGCCGCTCTTGCCCCACCGCCGCGCACTCCTCAGTTTTTCCCCTTGGCGCCCTTACCCCTCCAGAGGATGCGGATCGGCGACCCCGGGAAGCCGATGTTATCCCGCAGACTCCGCTCCATGTACCGTTTGTACGTATCCGGGAAGAGCTTGGGGTCGTTGACGAAAAAGACAAACGTGGGCGGCCGGGTGGACGCCTGCGTGACGTAGTATACCCGACCCTTGCGGCCGGATTTACTCGGCGGGGACTTCCACAGCGTCGCCTCCTGGATCACGGAGTTGAGCGTGGCGGTGGTCAGGCGCTTCCTGTGGTGCACGGAAGCCTCGGACGCCGCGGCGAGAACCTTCTGCACCCTCTGACCCGTCAGCGCGCTGGTGTAAACCACGGTGGCCCACTCAAACACCCTGAGCTTGGACCGCAGGGTCTTGGTGTACTCGTTCATGGAGTAGGTGTCCTTGTCGATCCTGTCCCACTTGTTCACGCACAGCACCAGGGCGCAGCCCTCCTGAATGGCGGCCCTCTCCGCCAGCACAAAGTCCTGCTGGCTCGGTCCCTCCTCGGCGTCGATGACCAGCACGACGATGTCCGCGCGGCGCATCGCCTGCAGCGCCCTGCCCACGGCGAGGGCCTCGGGAGCGTCCTTGGAGGCCGCCACGGACGTCCGTCTCCTGATGCCCGCGGTATCGATCAGGGTGTACTTGTTCCCGTCGGCGCCGACGACGTCGCTGTCGATGGTGTCCCGGGTGGTACCGCTGTAGTCGCTCACGATCGCCCGTGCGTCGCCCGCGAGCTGGTTCAGTAACGATGACTTGCCCACGTTGGGCCGGCCGATGATGGCAACCTTGAGGGGCCCGTCGCCCTCGCCGTCCTTCCAGCTCGGGTCGAGATCCTCTTCGGTGGGCGGGGGCAGCTCGGCGACGAGCCCGTCCATGAGCTCGCCGGTTCCCGTACCCGAGATGGCCGAGACCGCCAGCGGGGTGGGGCCGCCGAGGGACCAAAAGTCGAGCACCTGCTCCTCGCCCTTCGTGGTGCTCTCGCACTTGTTCACGGCCAAAAGCAGGGGCTTCTTGGAGTGGTACTTGCGGATCCAACCGTAAATCGACTCATCCGCGTTGGTCAGACCCTTCTGCCCGTCCGTGACCAAGATGAGCGCCGCCGCCTCGTTCACCGCGAGCGCCGCCTGTGACTCGACCATCCCGGGCAAAATCTCCACGCCGCCGACGGTGTCTACGCTGGGCGCGTCGTTCGGCGACCCCGGGAGGGATTCGAGGCCTCCGGTGTCCACCATCATGAACTCGGTGTCACCCCAAAACGCCCTGATGTACATGCGGTCGCGGGTCACCCCGGGCTGGTCGTAAACGATCGCCCGCTTGGTCCCCGTCAGCCTGTTGAACAACGCGCTCTTACCCACGTTCGGCCTGCCCACGATGGCCACCCTGGGCAGTTTATCGTCCGGTATCTTACCCCACTCGCGCCGCGTCTTCCTCCGGCGAGTTTTCTTTTTGGTCCCGGCGGAGTCATCCTCGTCGTCCTCGTCGGCGATGGAGGCTGACCCGGGGACGTAATCCTCCTCCACGTCGTCCGCGTCGTAGTCGTAGTAGTTGGCGGAGAAGTCATCGTCCATGTCTCCCGACCCGTCGACGTCTTCGTAGTCGTTGGCGACGGATGACGCGAGCGACTTGTCTACCCGGCCTTTCTTCAACCGGGCGCCATCTTCGGTCCTCGTCGCGGGCTTCGGCTTCTTGCCCGCGTCCGCCTCGTCCATCTCGGTCCACGCCGCCGAGGAGAGCTCGGACGCCCAGTCGGACGCCGCCGCGGCAGCCTCGGCGTCCAGCGCGGCCATCTCCTCCGCCGAGAGCGACGCGACCGCGTCGTCGTCGACGTCGTCGTCGCCGCCGCCGCTCAATGCCCGCGCGGAGACGAAGACGCCGCGCGAGGGCCCGCGGACGGACGATACGATGGGCATCGCACCGCTCCACCACGCCGACTGCGACGTCGCTCCCACGCGTCCACCGGCGCGGCGAACGAGCGTCGACGCGTCCCGGTCGCCGGATGCCACCGCCGCCGCCTCTTTGTGACGTGCCGACGCGGGCGCGAGGCGCGGGCGCGCGACTCCGCCGCGGCCGCTGTTCACTCGCGCTCCGCTCGACGCGCATGAGCGGGTCACCATGCGCATCCGCGCGAAGCACGGCCTCCACGCGCTCACCGCAGTCTTCAACGCGATAGCCATGTCCGCGTCACTCACCAATGGAGTAATCCCCCGACGACGAGCAGAGATGCTTGACGCGTTCGACGGGCCTGACCGAGAGCCCATAGCTAACTCGTGGCGTCAGGGTTTGCGATTGGCAACGGTTCAGTCTGTTTGCCCATACATCAAACGGGGCAATGCTTTTTGGGACTTTTTAACAATGCTTTTTGGGACTTTTTGGCAAAAACCCACCCTCGCCAGAGGCGAAGGCCATCCCGGAGCGTCGACCGGCGGAAGCGACACCCGATCAGGGCGGGTTCGCATCGAGGTTGACTGAGACAGGAGTCGCGGGGACGAATCGGGGCGACTCGGGCGTGTTATCCGGAGCGCAGGGGACGGCCCGGGGCGCCAATTGAGTGATTTTGCCCGCCAACAACGTGAATTGCGGAAAGGGGGCGATGTCGGTGCCACCCAAGATTACGGTGGGCTTCCGGATCAAGTATTGGACCGAATGGGGCCAGAACTTGGTCGTGTGCGGGAACGACCCCCGCTTGGGCTCATGGGACGTGCGCAAGGGCGTATTCATGCGATGCCAGGTGAGCGCCCGCGCCCGATCGCTCGCCGCTCATTCCTCGTCAGCAGCCGCCGCTCGGGCGCCTTTTCTCTCCCAATCGCGCAACCCTCTCCCGTCCCCGTTACCGATCCCGTCCTCCCCGAGGCATCGTCATCCCGCGCACCGCTTCTACGTACTCACCGTGACTCCACACCCACCTCACCTTTAACAGCACCTGGGCGAGGATCAGCTCCTGTGGACCGGGAGCGTGACGGGTCACTTTGTTGGATCGTTCGATTACAGGTACGCGGTGGTTGACGGCGACATGAACGTGGTGCGATGGGACGCGTTCGTCCGGCACGCGCACTTCGCCCCGGCGATGCCCGAGGGCAGGAGCGGCGGCAGCGACGATAACAGCAGCGAAGCCTCCGGGAGCGCGGTTGGATACGGGCGGGACAAGGTTGAGATCCAGGACACGTGGGAGTTTCAGTCGCATCCCGAGAATCTGTTCGCGCGGGAGTCCTTTCGGGACGTCGTCCTCGATGACGGATCGGGCAAGGCGGCTGAACAAAACCTCGACGCGCTGCCCGAACCATCGCACGACGACGACGCGGCATCGCTCGCGGGAGCCCTGGCGTCACTCGCGATCGACCCGCCGCGTGTCCGGGACGCCATCCGGGTTCGCCTCGAGGTGAGGACCCTTCGCCTCACGCCGGGGCAACGTTTGACCGCGACGGGCGACTGCGCGGCGCTCGGCGGATGGGAGCGGGACCTCGCGCCGGTGATGAACCTCGACGAGGGCACACGGACGTGGTGGCTGGACTTCGACGTCGCGCCCGAGGACCTTCCGGTGCGGTACAAGTACGCGCTGAAGGGCGCCACCCGAGCCGGGGACGCCATGGAGAAGGGCACGGACCGAATCGTGGCTCCCCTGGGGTGGATCGGCGAGTCCAGGGATTCGTCCCCGGGCCTGTCCACGGGCACGGGAGGCGGGGCGTCGTCGCAATCGCTCGTGCGGGAAAAGGCTAACGGAACTTCGGAACTTCCCAACGGCGACGGAGCCATCAACGAGCCGGTTTCCCCGGAGAGGGTCAAGTTCACCGTCACGGATGTCGACATCGCCGTGGACCCGGTGGAACGCGCCACGGTGGCATCCGAGCGCAGGCCGGGCGGGCGCAAGTCCCACCACCGGTCGCCCTCGCGGATCATCGCCAGGGATGGGCACTTTCGGTACCCCGGCGTGTGGCGCGGGTCGGGGTTAGCGGCGCCCGTGTTTTCACTCCGATCGTGCGACTCGGTGGGCGCCGGGGATTTCGTGGACCTCAAGACCTTGGTGGACGTGGCGCACGCGGGTGGCATGAACGTGGTCCAGCTGCTGCCCGTGAACGACACGACGGTGCACAACATGTGGTGGGATTCCTACCCATACTCGTCCGTGTCGGTGTTTGCGTTGCATCCGTTGTACCTGCGGATTCAGCAGGTGGTGTCCGAGGCGGCGAGGGCCGCGGGGCCCGAGCACGCCGCTCGGTTCGCCAGCCTGCAGGCGGAGGTGAACAAGGCCAAGGCTGCGCTCGACCTCAAAGAGGTTGATTACGAGGCGACGGTGAAGGTGAAGATGTCAGTCGCCAAGCGGTGCTTCGAGGCTGTCAAAAACTCCTTCCTCAACTCCCCCGAGTTCACGGAGTTTCTCGCGGAGAACGCCGCGTGGCTCAAACCCTACGCCGTGTTCTGCGCCCTTCGCGAGCTCTTCGGCACCGCGCAGCACTGGAGATGGGGATCGCTCGGCTGCGAAAGTTCCACGGAGACGGTGACCAGGCTGTCGCAACCCGGCAGCGAGGTTTACAACACCGTCGCGCTGCACTACTTTGTCCAGTTCCACCTGGACGCGCAGCTCCGCGCCGCTTCCGCGCACGCCAAGCGTCGGGGCGTGATACTCAAGGGTGACCTGCCCATCGGCGTGGACAAGGCGAGCGTGGACACGTGGATGTACCCGAGCCTGTTTCGAATGCACACCAGCACGGGCGCGCCGCCCGACGACTTTGACCCCAACGGTCAGAACTGGGGCTTCCCCACGTACAACTGGGAGGAGATGAGCAAAGACGGGTACGGGTGGTGGCGCGCGAGGATGTCACACCTGGAGCGGTACTTTTCCGCCATGCGAATCGACCACGTGCTCGGGTTCTTTCGCATCTGGGAGCTCCCGGCGCACACGCGGGTGGGACGCATGGGCCGATTCCGACCCTCGGTCCCAATACGTCGCCACGAGCTCGAGCAGAGGGGTCTGTGGTTCGTGGACAGGCTCTGCGAGCCGCACGTCACGTCCGTCCTCTTGAAGGAGATCTTTGGCGACCGCGACGGCGAGGTTGCGGGTCGATTCATGGAGGAGACGGGGAGCGACGGGCACTTCCCCGACGGCCGGGCGATCAACACGTACCGGTTCAAGAACGAGTTCGTCACCGAGGAGGGTCTGTTGGGCTCCGACGCGTTCAAGATTCGGGACGGATCCCCGGACTGGCTCGTGGAGGAGACGGAACAGATGCGAAAGGGCCTACTGCACCTGCAGCACAACGTGTGTTTGCTACGGGACTCAGAGGACCCCGACGCCTTCTACCCGCGGATCGAGATGCAGAAGACGTCGTCGTTCGACGAGCTCGAGGGTTGGTCGAAGGACTCCCTGAACTGGCTCTACGACGACTACTTCGGCGCCAGGCAGGATACGCTCTGGAGGGATAACGCGAGACGGACGCTGCCCGCGCTGATGACGTGCACCGGTCAGCTGGTGTGCGGCGAGGATCTGGGCATGGTCCCGCCTTGCGTCCCGCCGGTGCTGGACGAGCTCGGCATCCTCGGCCTGCGCATCCAGCGCATGCCCCACGAGGAGGGTGAGTTCGGCAGGCCCAACAGGTACCCTTACGCCACGGTGTGTTCGCCGTCGTGCCACGACACGACCACCACCAGGGCGTGGTACGAGACGGACAGGCACAGGCGGGCGCGGTACGCGCACCAGGTGCTGGGGATGCAGGGCGACGGTGCACTGGCGTCCTCCTTTCCCCCCCCGATGGCGTACAGGGTGGAACACGTGGAGGAAGGAAGCGGCGCGCAGAGGCGACGGACGTCGATCGGCAGCGTCGGCGTCGAGGATCTCGGCGGCGTCGCCGACGGCTCGGGGGATACCGGCTTTGTCGAGCGGCAACACCCGCCGCCGGATAAGTGCGAGCCCCACGTCATGCGGGCCATCGTCAGGCAGCACATGGCGTCCCCCAGTGCGTTGGCGGTATTCCCGGCGCAGGACCTACTGGCGCTCGAGGCGAGTTACGCGCAGAGGCCCGCGGAGGAGGAGACCATCAACGACCCGACGAACAATCGGCACTACTGGAGGTTCAGGCTGCACGTGCGGCTGGAGGACATGCTGGCGAACTCGGAGTGGCTCGCGGACATCAGGGAGCTGGTGAACGAGAGCGGGAGGCAGGAAGGGAAGCTGACAGTCTGAGAGTAGTTCGGAGAACTCAGTTGAAATTACAATGCCTTTTCAAGCGCTTAAATACTTGTACACTTCGCGCCGGGTCCCGCGGGCAGTATTTTTTGCCCGACACACCCGCGCTCAGTCCCTGTCCCAGGGTTTGATGACATTGTTGGAGAATTGCACTCCCTCGCACTCCTCCACATCCGGCGGCGCCAGGAACTCCCCGAGCGCCTGCTGGTACCCCGCAGGATCCACCCGGCCGATCTCGCAGTGCGGCGCGTCGTCCCACGCCTTCATCGTGACCAGCCCGCCCCCCGCGCCGCGCCCGTCGGTGGCGGCTGACAAAGACCTCCCGAGCCGCATCGCCCGCGCCGTCGCGAACGCCTCCACCTGCTCGAACGGGATGATGGGATCCGCCCTGCTGTACATGAACATGGCGGGGCACCAGAGCAGACCCCGTTCGCCAGGGCGCTCGTCGCACAGGTTCCGCTGGATCTTAGCCTTGGTCCTGGCGCCGTCCTCGTTGGCGAGCCTGAGCGCCTGCAGCTTCCTCTCCGCGCTGGCGAAGGCAACCTCCGCCGCGTTTCCCTGCTTACTCCGCGCGTCGCCGCTCCACCTGTTACCGGTCACCGCCGGGAACCCACCCCAGGCGGCGTCGATGTACCGAAGCCTCTTGGCGATGGGCGGCCACGCGAGCATGGCCGCCGCCGTCTGCTGCAGCGTCACCGCCCCCGCCGACACTGCCGGCGCCGTCCGGTCTTCCCTGATGACGTCGGGCGCCGCCTTACCTTCCAGCACAGCCTCGAAGGATGCGGCCACCATGCCTGGCTCCAGCTCGCCGGGCGCGCTGTCCACGACGAGCGCGACGACGTTTTGGGTAAAGTCCCGCGCCAGTTTGGGGTCGGGCGCGAATCCCAGCTTGCGCCTGAGCGCGGTGGACACGTCCCCTAGGGGCGTCTCGGTGTCGGCGACGAAGCCGGTCTGCGCGTGCATGACGTTACCCGCGAAGAGATACCCTCCGTTGCTGAAGATGTGGAGGACCACGCCGTCGGAGGCGTCCGAGACGGCGTCGGGCGTCGTCTCGAGCGGGACGGAATCTTCGTCAAAGTCCACCGTGCGCTCGGCGATTCGAGCCTTGGCCTTGGCGACGCTCTCGAGCGCGGACGCGGCGAAGGCGTCGCCGAGCGCGGGGAAGAGCGTGGCGGCCGCGGGCGGGATGACGCACACCACGTTATCGTACCCGATATCCGCGTACATCTTGGCGTACTTGCGGAGGTGCGAACGCTTGCACCCGAACCAACCCACGAGCACCGGGAGCGCCTCGCGGGTCGATGGGGCTCGAGAGTCGGCATCGGCGTCTCCTCGGGCGCGCGTTCCGTCGAGTGGGGAGTCGCGTACGACGCGCGCGAGCTCGACGTACGGGCCGAGTGTTTCGTACTCGATCGTCGTCGGCGGCGGGGGGAACTCGGCGGCGGCGGAGGTGGAGAAGCGACGCGTGCCGACGTCGGCGGTCGCGCGCGATTGTTGCCGTTGAGTCGCACTTTGGGCGGTCGGCGAAGCGTCGGGCTCGGTTTCGACGGCCCGCTCGTGGTGGTACTCCTCCCTGGCGGGCAGGAAGAGCTCGTCCTCGCCCATGAGCATCTCATCGTACGAGTTGGCGGTGTCCTTGGGGTCGGTGACCACCATCAGGCGCGCGCCCCGCGTCGGGCGGGGGGGCGCGATACCGCGCGACGAGCATCGCATCGCCCTTCGAAGGTCGAGCCAGTCTGTCGGGACAACCGTTGACGGGGTCCCGCGGACGCGCTTCACGCGTGAGGCGTGGCTAGCGACGGGGGCGAACGCGGCGCAACGACTCAACAGGGCCATGGCGTTCATTTTTATGAGCGATATCGTTCGATACGACGTGGTGGCGCCGCGACGTTGACGTGCGAGCGCGCTTCCGATGTCTGATGCGTTGGCGGGAGAAGAGGCCGGAAATTGCGGAAATGCCGATAAAACCGGATGCACATTGGGACAAAAATAGACCCAAAACCTTGAGTCACCACCCAAAATCCAGCCCACTCTCGGAAAAAGTGCAATTCCATCTTCATGAGAAACGAAGATTCAACGGACACTGCGTTTCGGTGGTTCTGCCGATGCACTGCTCACATCTCTTCCATCAGATTTGAACGTTGGAGATGTCAGTTTCCACTCGGGCCGACCTTTCAACCTCTCCAGAGAGCGCTCACGACCACAACTTTGGAGCGACAACACACGTCCACCAAACTCCAACAATGGCCGCCATTACGATCAGCCAGGTCTCCGCGGGTCTCCTCGGAGCCCTGCACTTCCTCTTCGCGTTCACGGTACGGCGAGATCCTCTTCAAAAGACGAGCGCAGATTTGATTTGGCATCGTGTAATCCAAAAAACGAAGCGCCGCGGGACCGCTCAGTAGTCAGTGGCTGACCTCGCCATCCTTCCCTCCCTCCTTCCATCGCAGCACCTCGCCGACCCCGCCGGTGCCATCACTCAGATGACCGGCGCCAAGAGCAGCACCCCCATCGCCATGCACTGCATCGCGATCATCGGCGTCTGCCACGCGGTCCTCGGCTTCCTGTACGCCATGTTCGCCAAGGTGAAGTCCGAGGGCGTCCGCAAGTGCTCCCTCGCCATCTGGGGCGCCGTCTTCCTGCCCCTCTGCACCTACGCCCAGTACGCGTTCCCCCCCACCGGCAAGGCGCCCGTCGGCATTCCCCCCATGGACATGCCGTTCCCCCTCCTCTACGGCTTCGCCTTGGTGGTCGCCCTCGGCTTCGCGCCCATCAAGCCCTTCAAGTTCAAGAAGGCGGCCAAGAAGTCCTCCGCCCCCAAGACTCCCTCCACCGCGACCAGGAAGTCCTCCAGGGCCAGGAAGACCAAGTAAGCACCCCCAAACGAACGAGCGTGCGTCACAAACACGCTCACGGGGCTCGTGGCGCGTCGAGCATGTACAGGGTGGCTCCGCGAATCTCTCATCAATTTTTTATTTTACGTGAACAAACGCACTCGCGCTCTTCTCACCCCTCGAACGGGAGCTTCCTGTTGACGCCGAGGTTACTGCTCCGCTGCTCCTGATGCTCCATGTGCGCCCGCATGAACGGCTCGTGCAGTTGCCGGTAGATCCGGTCGCTGCTGTCCACACGCGGCACCCCGGGCGCCATCGGGCTCGCCCTCAAACCGCTCACCCGCGCGGGTGAATACGGCACCCGCGGCTCGTGTCTATTTGCCCCCCCCCGTCCCCCACTCTTGCCCGGGCTCCCGCCCCCGAGCATCTCCGATATCTTGGACACCAGCGAGTTAGCACTACCGCGGACGCCGCTCCCGTCGCCCGACTCCCCGAGCTCGGCGACGGAGTAGTCGTCCTCGTCGTCGCTCAGACTGCCCATACCGCCCAACCCCCGCGCCCAGCTCGTGTCCCGCGACAGTCCCGTGCGCACGTCCGCGGCGCTCGCGAGCACCGTGAACGACGAGAACGATCGAATCCACGTGGCGTAGTGAACGCACAGCATCGCCACGCACACCAGCTGCGCCGCCTCGCAGACGACAGCCGCGTTCGTACCCGCGGATGGATCGATGGCGAAGAATGAACACGACGTCGCCGCCGCCAACGAAGCCGCCGCCGCCCTCGCTCGTCGCACGCGCAGCGAGCACGTGTTGCCCAGGCCGTGGTCCACGACCGTGTTGGCCACCGCACTGACGGATCCACCGACGAAGAACAGCGACGCGAACGCGCGGTGCGCCCGCGGATGCGACGCGAAGCTCACCGCGCTCACCCCGAGCGCCCCGATGGCTGCCGCCACGTGGAGCGACAGCGCGATGTTCTCCGTCTTGGACCAGTCGTCGCACACGGTCGGGGCGATGCCGATGGGCGCCTCCTTCCGCGGGAGCTGCACGCGGCGGAGGTCGAGCTCGAGCTTGCGAGCGAGCGCCGCGAGCACGAAGACGACCGCTCCGATGGAGAGCAGGAGGCCGCCGACGCTCCTCGCGGGCTCCGTCGTCAGCGCCGCGCTGAGGTATTGCCGCGGGCTTCGCAGGCGCTCGTCCGCGGGGGTGAGCGAGGACGATGCGATCACGAGCGCGGCGCACACGGACGTTCCGATGAGCGCGATGAACGCGAATGCGATCCATCCGGGGTTGATGCGACGCTGCCCGACCATCGATGGAGCCCGGCGGTCGTTCAAAAAGGGCACTGCCAAGTGGAAGTCTGACTCGGATGTTTGTCGCGGCTTGTTGGCCGGCGGCGGCTGTGTTCGATGCGATGGTCCGTCGCCTGACCCGTGCGGTAGTCAGTCGCGATCCTCTCGACGAAGGATCGAGCGTTCGGTTCTTCGGAGGCACGCCAGGCCAAGTGCGCTGCTGTCGGGCGGGCGGGAGGGTTGATGAGACACACGCCAAAAAGGCGGCGGAGATCAGTCGGATGAAAGTTCTCATCCTGTCTTCCATGGAAAGTTCTAACAAATCTCTGGTCGCCGTCGCCGGCTCACTCATCCCTAGAGCGCTATGTCGGTCATCTCACCCTCGTCCACGTCACCCCACCTCTCCTCCGTACCCGCGGTGTCCGCCCCACCGTGCACCGACGCACCCGCGCCGGGGTGAGGCCCGTCGACCCAAGCGCCGTCCGCGCCAAAGTACCCCTCCGTGAACTTCCCGTCCTCGGCGAAGTACCCGTGCCTGAACAACCCGGTGTTTGAATCCACAAACCCGCCGGGAAACTGGCCCTCATGCCACGTCCCACTCGCGTCGTAGTACCCTTCAGGCGCGGTAGATACCCACGCACCCGTGGCGGCGTCCACGTACCCGGCGTGGAAAGAACCAGTTTCGTCGTGGTACCCGCGTCGCCACTCGCCCGTGTTCGCGTCGTGGAAACCCCCCGGGAACGTCCCATTGATCCACGTCCCACTCGCGTCGTAGTACCCCTCCTGCGTGTGCGTGACGGCAGTCTCCTCCGCGGTGTGATCCTGCAGCTTGGCGTCGAACACCATACCCGTATTAGCCACCGTATCATGCCCGTTCGCGCCCGAGACTGCAGAGTTGAGTCCGACTGAAGCGGCCACGTCGCCGTAGTCGTACGCGGCGTCAGCCTCGGCGGTCGTCGCCGAACCCGCGTTGTAGACTCCCACTGACTCCCCCGAGGGATCAGGGTTCAAATCGGGCGACGGGACGAAGAACGCATTGGGCGAATGGGGCTCGGTCACGGGCGCGGGATGATCGTCGAGCTCCCCGAGAGGTTGAGTCTCGTCGTCCGGGACTGACTCCCACTCGTCGCCGTCGTCCTCCCTCGCGGCGAAGGAAGTGGGCGGCGGGGGAAGTGGCACGGGCTCCCGATCCGATGCGACCGTCGTGGCACGCGGCGGCGGTACGAGCGAGGCGACGTCCATCGGCGGCGGCGGCGGCGGGGGGGTCGGCTCCCGGGACGCCGGTTCCGAGTCAAACGCGTGGCCAATCGGCGCGGCGACAATCGGTGGCGGGGACGGGGGAGCGTGGTAGCCTCCGCCCCCGTCATCCGCGCGGTCGAAGAACGCGCGCCCTTCGGGATCCAGATCCTGACCCATCGAAATCGTGGGGACGGGCTCGGGCTCAGGCGCGGGTACGGCCTCGGGCACGGGCTCAGGTTCGGGCTCTGCCACCGGCACCGGCTCAGCCGCCGGCTGGAGCGGCGCTGGGGTGGGCTCGCGCGAGGGCTCCCGCGAAGCCGGCGTGGTCACCTGCTCCCCCGCGATATCCTCCGGTACAGTCTCCGGGACCTTGACAGCGTCCGGCATCATGAACCCGCCACCCGCGGGGGCCATCGGGACCATCGGCTGCATGGGAGCCATGGGCTGCATCGGGGACCCGGCGCCGAGAGGGCTCGGCATCAGCGGCGACCCCGGCGGCATCAATCCCGGGGGAAGCAGACCCGCGGCACCGGCCAGCACGGGAGAAGCAGCCTGCTGCTGCTGCTGCGCCGCGGCGGGCCCCGCGAGGCTGAACGTGTCGACGTATCGAGACCGAACACCGCCGGACGTCGGCGCTCGCATGCTAAAGTTGTTCGGCGGCGCGGCACCCGGAGCTGTCGGAGCTGTCGGAGCCTGATTCGTCGTCTGGTCACCCGCCGCCGGCGACGCCGCCGCCGCTCCGAAGGACTTGGGCGGCGGCGGCGGGGGCGCGGAGTCCACCTCGTCCTCCTTGCCGGGCTCCACCCATCTCCCAAGCTTCTCGCTGTAATACATGCTCATCTCCTCGCCGAGCTTGGCCTGGTTCTTGGGCTTTGGCAAGGGCACCGCGGACGCCACCGCGCCCATGACTCCAGACACGGATCGCCACAGGCTGTTCGACCTGGTGCTGTTCGATTTCCCCGGGTTTGATTTCCCGCCAAAGTCGGAGCCCTCGTCGCCGGAGCTGGCGGGTGTCGGTTCAGCGCCCGGGGGCTGTCCCGGAGTCGTATTCGTCTGCGGTTGGCCAAACTGCGATTGTTGATTCGCGGGTTGCATCGGCTGCAAGCCGTGCGTCGGCTGCAAGCCATGCGTCGGCGCACCCTGGGTCCCCTGCATCTGCTGGTACGCTGGTTGCGCCTGCATCTGCGGCGGCGGGGGTGCGTTCGATGACGACTGCGAGGACTGCCGGCTGTGACCCGGCGTCTTTCCGGTGCCCGGGCCGTTCTCGTCGCCGAACAGCGAGTGCACGCCCTTGTCCAAAATCTTTGAAAACCCGCCAAAGATCGAGCTCGCCGCCTTTTGCAAAAACTGGTTCTTACCCCCGGAGTGGCCCTTCAGTCTGTGCTCCAGCTCCGCGGCGAGTGCACCGAGCGCCGGGACGTTGCACTCGGGTGAGCTACGGTCCAGGTGCTTCACCGCCTTACCCACCGCCTCTGCGTACCCGAGCGCCTCCTTCACGCGGCCAAACTCCGCCAGCTGGCCCGCGTAGTGAAGCTTATACGCCTGGAACGGCGCCAGGACGTACTGGGCGTTGGCCAGCACCATCGAATGCTCCAGCAGCTCCGTGCGCTGGATCGCGGCCGGGGTGGCGTACGTCCGGGGGCGTCGCCTATGGTCACCGCCCATCAGGCACAGACGCGAAGTCGGGTGAAACGGCTGAGGCGCCGCGGCGGCGAGCGCGTAGGCGGCGTGCGACGCCGCCACGTCGCCAATCTCGGACCACAGCGCATCCCCCAACGCGGCCATCACGCGCGCGTCGCCGGGTGCGCGGTTAGCCGCGAGGATCACCAGGTTTTCCCTCCACCGCGGCAGCAGCGTCCGTACGTCGCCGCCGGGTGTCGCGACGTCTCCAGAGCCTGAAGCGTCGTTGGAACCGACCAATCCGGCGACCGCGTTGCCGATGCTCCCGGTCCGCGAGTGCCCACCGGGGTGCCCACTAGGGTGCCCACCACCCTGACCACCCACCAGATCCTGGGGCACGCCCGCGAACATGACCTCCAGGGTATGCAGCGGCGACCCCGGGGTGCACGCCGCCCTCGCCATCGCCGCCGCGGTCGCGGCGAAGTGCCGCTCGCCCATGTGTCGCGCGAGGAGCATCGCGTGCGACCACAGACCCCTAGACGTCGCCAGCGTGAGCGCGTCGCCCCGTTTACCCGCCAGTAACAGACGTTCGTACTCGGCGAGCGCCTGTGAGTTTGCGATCGGGTCCTCAGAGAAGCCGGTCGTCGCGGCGCTCGCGGGGCTCGGCGATGAGGACGCGTCGACGCCCCCGCCCAACAGCAACGCGTGCAGGTCATGGCCGGGACCCTTGGGATCCGTGCCTGACGGATCGGCGCCCGTCACGTTCTGCGTCATCTTACCCCGGTGCTTCACCATGGCGTGTAATAAACCCCAGAGCATCGCGTTGGACTCCGCGGACTCGTCGACACCCGAACCCGCGGTGGACGCCTCGACGGGCTCGTCGCCCCCGCGGGTCCTCGCCTCCGCCACTCGGTCGTCCACCATCTTCTGCAGGTGCTGGCTCGAGTGCGACCGCGTGAACGGGCCACACACGGCGCCAAGCGACCGGAGGTACGCGCCGCCAACGCCGATACCCTGTGGGTCGAAACCGGCGACCAGGTCCGCGAGTTTATGAATCTTCACAAACCCGGGAGGTGACCCGCCGTTCACGGGGGGCGCGCCGGGCGTCGGGTACCCGGGCGCCGCGACCACCAGGTTACCGCCCACGCCGAACCCGATGCTGGGGCACGGCGGCCTGCCGTGAGGGGACCTGACCGTCCCGGCGTCGCCGGTGGCGTGCGATGACCCCGCGGCGCCGTAAGCGGAGTAGCCGCCTTCAAACGACGGAGCGTACTGAGACTGCTGCTGGTGCTGAGACTGCTGCGCGTCCCCCTGAGACGTCATGGGCGCGCGTTGCGGGGACGCACCGGCCCACCCGTCGCCGCCGTACGCACCCCCGTCGCCGCCGAACGTATCGTACGCCGGCTGGGTGGTCGACGCGGGACCGTCCTGGAAGGGCGCGGGCGCGGACGGGATCATAAACTGCGCGGGCTGCGCCGCCGGCGGAGGCGCTCCGTACGCCGCGTAGGCTGGTTCCGGTGCGGACTGTTCACCGTACGCGGAGTATGCGGCGTCATGAGCCCCGTAGGCTGTGTACTGTGCGGGGGCGGTTTCCTGATACGCCGGCGCGGGGGGCGCGTACTCCGGCGGCGGGGTGTCCCGCGCGGGAGCCGCCGGGATCATAAACTGCGGCGCATACGCCGCGGGGGGCGGAGCTCCGTACGCCGACACCTCGGGCTGTGACCCGTACGCTGCCGTTTCGGGCGCGGGAGCATAGGCCGTAGTCTCCGGCGCAGGAGCATACGCTGCCGTTTCGGGCGCGGGAGCATAGGCCGCGGTCTCCGGCGCGGGAGCATAGGCTGCCGTTTCTGGCGCGGGAGCATAGGCTGCCGTCTCCGGTGGGGCCGCGTAAGCCGGCTCCTGGGATCCGTAGGCGGAATACCGCGGCGCGGCGTCCTGGTAAGCGGCTTGCGGCGGCGGCGGATCCGGCTCAGCCGCGGGCGCCGCCGCGGGTACCTGCCCTGGGATCATGAACTGCATCGGCGCACCCTGCGTCGGCGCATGCGGCAGGAGCGAGGGCGGCGGCTGCGGCGGCTGCGCACGCCACGCCGCCGCGTCGTGGGCGTAGTCGCCACCCTCTTGGGCGTACGATTGCGCGTGAACCTGTTGTTGCGCGTGAACCTGTTGCTCGTACCCGTAGCCGCCGTACGCGCCGGGCTGCGCCGCGTATTGTTCACCCCCGTAATGTTGCTGGGCGTGATCACCCCCGTAGTCACCCCCCGGATACGCAGCCTGCTGCTGCTGCTGAATCCCCTCCTGTTGAGCCGCGGACGTCCCGATCTGCGCGAACATCGCGTCGTGTTCGCCGGCTTCTCCCGCGAACGGCATCACCGGCGCCGGCTCCTCAACGGCGGGTGCGGGTTCCTCCGCGGGGGCGCCCTCCGGCGTCTCACCCGCCGCCCCGCCGTCGCCCATCGCCAAGCCGCCGACCCCCATCGCCAGCGCGTCCACCCCCTCGGCCACCCCGCCGACCCCCTCAACGGGCACATCCATTCCGTGCGCCGGCGCGTCCACCCCGTCACCCCCACTACCACCCGCGATCTCAGTCGGCGTCGGATCCACCGTGCTCATGTTGGGCGGTGGCGGCGCTCCGAACGGCGGCGGTTGCGTTTGTTGCCGCGGCGCCCCCGCGAGTTGGTCGAAGAACGCGTCGTCGTCGTCCACCATCTCACCGAACGGGTTGGTGCTCGCGGCGACTGGGGAGACGTAGGCGCCGTCGTCGAGGTCCGTCCCACCGCCGCCGAAGAGGTCTCCGAGGGACGACGCCTTCTTGACCACGAACGTCTGTTGCGGTTGCGACGTCACGTTCACGGGTGGCATCATCCCCATCATCTCTGCGGGACGATGGGCTGCGACCTCGGCGGGCGCCTTCTGCGGTGAATCTGTCCCGCCGAAGGGTGACGCGCGGTGCTCGGTCCACGAGGTGTCCGCGTCGGCACCCACCGCCGCGAGCTTGGGCCCGAGCGGCGACGGCGGCGGCTTGGACGCGAAGGAGTTGTCGAGGGATGACCACCCGTCGGGGTTCTCCGGGGCGAAGTCGCTCGGCGTGGGGGCGCCCCCTAACCAGTCGTTATCCTGCCCGTCGGTTCCCGGCGGGGGCGTGGACGGTCGATCCGCCTCCCCGTTGGTGCTCCCCGCCGCGGAGATGGGATCCGCGATACCGTGCGTGAATCCCTCGCCGTCGACGCTCGCATGAGCACCGTGCATCATGGACTCGGTGCCCGCTGCGTCAGGCGGTCCGAGGGGCATCGAACCCACGCCGGGACCCGGGGAGGCATCCGCCAGCCACTCATCGTCGCTGACTCCACTCGGCCCTCCGAAGGGTCCATCGTCGGCCGCCGCAGCCTCCGACGGCGCCATCGCTCGCGTCGCCAGTCGGGCCAACGCGAGTCTTGTCTGAGTAGGTTTGAAACTCGAGTCGTAGGTTGAGTGCTCGAGAGACCGCTGGGTCGCTCTCGCCTGTCAGCCAGTCTGTGATTCACCACTGCTCCCGCGAGCTCTCAGATCTGATTCCCGCCGATTCGAGACGCTACTCTTCACGGCGCGCGCGATTGGTTAGCGCCATGGGTGGATTCGACGACGCACCCGCGGACCCGCGCAAGGATAAACGTCGCGACGATGACCATCCCTCGTCCGCGCACGACGATCGCGACGAGCGGGACTCCGATCGCAAACGGAGCCGCAGGGACCGCGACGAGGGCTCCGACGAGAGGCGCGAGCGTAAGAGGCGCGATAGGGACAGGGATAGGGACAGGGACAGGGATCGCGACAGGGACAGGGATCGTGACAGGGACTACGATCGACGCGACCGCGATAGTGATCGGAAGAAGTCGCGGCGGCATCGCTCGCGCTCGCATTCCCGCTCAGATTCCAGGGGCACCCGGAGGGACAGATCCGACAGGCGCAGGTCGAGGTCTCGCTCGCCCGAACGGAGCAGGGACCGCGACAGGGATCGCGGAAGGGAACGGCGCAGGCCCAGCGGCTTCGACACCGAAGTCACCCCCGCCATGCGTGAGCTCCAGAAGAAGCTCCTGGAGGAGCAGCAGAGGCAGGCGCTCGCGCAGCAATGGCTCCTGCAGAACCCCGGCGCGGCGGGCGCGGGATCCAACTCATCCGCAAACAGGAAGCAGAGGGAGGTCTACGTCGGTAACCTGCTGTCGGGGGTGACCACGAACGAAGTCCTCAAGGATCTGTTCAACGTCCTGATGGCGCAGGCGCTGCCGCATTGCGTGGAGCACGGCGAGCCGGTGATCAACATCAACATGGATTCCTCGCAAAAATTTGGATTCATCGAGTTTCGAACTGAGGAGCTCGCGACGTGCGCGATAAACCTGGATAAGATGGACGTCGCCGGGCGGCAGATGAACATCGGGCGGCCCAAGGGGTACGTCGAACCCCCGCCGGGGTATAAACCCAGCAAGGAGCCGTGTTCCATCGGCGCACACTACAACCCGAATCTAGGTGCAGTCTCGGTGCAAACCGGGCTTCGGCCGGCGACCATCGCGGCGCAGCGACAGGCGTTCAGTGTCGCGCAGGATGCCAAGCGGCAGCTGGACGACATGGCCAACGGGACATCGTTGGGCCCTAACGTCCCATCGAACGTGCTGTGTATCGAGAACACCCTGCCGCTCGATCAGTTACGCGATTCCACGCACCTGGAGGATGCCGAGCTGGACGTCAGGGAGGAGTGCGGGCGTCACGGGTCGGTGCTCGGCGTGTGCATACCCACGACCCCGCCTTCAGGGGCGTCAAAGTCGAGGGTGTACGTCAAATTCGCGGCCGCGCTCCAAGCGGAGGCTGCGATGCGGGCGCTCGACGGGAGACTGTTCGACGACAACGCCGTGCGGGCGCAGTGCGTCAGCGCCGAGGCGTACGACGCGGCGATTGCCGGCGGCTGGTGACGAGTGAATGTGGTGACGGTGAATATCGGTCACGACGTTATCGGCGTCGCGTCGACGGATTAATCTTACTTGCATCTCACTTGGCTAACTCATCGTTTCTTCTCCTTGCGCACGGGGGGCTTGAACTTCGCGTCGATCTCATCGAATGTCTTGTCCCGCAGTAAGAAGAGCCGTTGCGATCGCTCTCCCAGCGTACCGCCGCACTTCAAACCGTGTTTCATGAGCTCCTCCTTGAGCCTGTCCAGACCGAACGCCTCCAGCTCCGTCGCGGCGCCGTACTCCTTCAGGACGATATCTTTGGGGAGGACGACGGGTACCTCACTCGGCGAGCACCCTTCCTCCTTCTGCGCCTCGGCATCCTCCGGGGGCGTGTCCGGTCGCGTGGGCTCGACGGGCGCCGAGTCGATCGCGGGGGGCGGAGCCTCGGGCTCGACGACAGCCGGCGCGTCCCCGTCGTCGTCGTCGCTGTCCTCGCTGTCGCTGATGCCGCCCATGCCGAACATCGAGTCCATCTCGCGCTGTTTCCGCCTCTGCTCCCGTTTCTTCGCCGCCTCGGACTCCGCCTCCCGCGCCCTTCGCTCGGCGTCGAGTTTGATGCCAACCGCGACGGCGTTTTCGGTGGATTCCCGTTGCGCCAGGGTCACCTTCTTGAACCGTTCCTTCTCCTTCTCCTCGATCTCCTCGAACTTGCGCTTGGTCTCACTCGTCCGTGAGTTGATGTGCTTGAGCGCGATCTTCTCGAGCTCGCGCTCCTCGGCGTGTTTCGCCCACTCCATCGCCTTCTTCTCCGCGTTGACGTGTCGCATCCTGCGGCCGCTGAGATCTCGGCACGCGTCGAAGTTGGTGGTGGTCTGCGCGGACTTGGAGCCGCGGAGGAGCGAGCCGAAGCCTCCCTTACCGCCGTTGATGCGCAGGAGGAGGTCCACGTCGAATCCCTCGCGCGTGTCGCTCAGCGAGCAGAGCGCTCGGTCGTCGGCGTCGTCGCCGAGCACCAATCGGCCGACGCGAATGAGCTGCTCGGACGCGGGCACGCCCTCGGAGGATTCGAGCGCGCGCCTGAGGTCGCCGAGGGTCAGCGCATCCTCGCCGGACACGTCATCGCGGTCGAAGCTGAGGCATCGCGTGCGCCCGTCGAGGGCGCGGACGAACACCTGCGTCAGCGGCGCCATGGTGGTATGTGAGCAACCCTAAAAATATTTTGTTGGACCTTCGAACCGAGTACGAACCGGTGACCTTTCGCGTGTGAGGCGTCGAACGCTCAGCCGCATCTCACCAGCACGCCTCAGATCGACACGCACGATGGGTGGCGAGGATTCGCGTCGTCGCGCGGAGGCGGCCACGTTCGCGTGGTCCACGCTCCAGAAGACCGTGCGGGAGTACCCGGTCATCGGCGTCCTCCTCGCGGTCGCCGTGCCGCTGCTCGGAGCGGCCGGCGTGTTTCTCCTCCCCTTCGCGCTCCCCCTCGCGATCGGCCTGTTCATCTGGTCGAAGCGGGGCGGAGCCAAGGCGGACGGCGGCGAGGGCGGCGGCGATGCGACGGCGGGATCCGACGCGTCGAAGCAAACTCTTATTTCCGAGCCGCGAACCACGGTCACGATCGACAAGGCCCCGCCGACGACGAAGCAAACGGCTCCCTCGGCGGAGGCGTCCGCGTCGTCAAGATCGGCGACGTCATCCGGCTCGGGATCTGCGCCGACGTCCACCGCGCCGCTCACGGGCAGCGCCGCGCTCATGGCGAGGATGCGCAAGTCCGGCGCGGTCACCGGCGAGAAGCGCACCTCTGATCCCGCGTCCATCGCCGCCGAGGCTGCCGCCAAGGCCGACGCGGCCGCCGCGAAGCAGGCGAACGCACCGAACGGATCCAATGGGAAGAAGGATGCCTCCGACGAATCGACCTCGTTCGGCTCCGACCCAAACTCCAGGCTCTTCTTCCTCTACGGCGGCGAGGCGTCCACGCAGATCGCCAGGGACCTCGCGGAGAAGGCGGCCGCCAACGGCCTGTCCCCAAAGCTCGTCGCCATGGACGATTTCAAGCGGTGCGAGCTCGACACCAAACCCGCCGTCGCCGTGTTCGTGGTTGAGACGATCGAAAACGCTCAGCCGGCGGAGGCGGCGGGAACGTGCCTCCGCTTTCACAACCGCCAGCGTAAGGCTGGCAACAGTGGGTTATTGGCCGGTAAGCTGCGGTACGCGGTGCTGGGTTTGGGGGATACTAACCTGCTGTTGGACCGCCAGACCACCACGGCGAAGGACTGCAACCAGGCGGCGCAGACGCTGGACTCGGCTCTTCACTTTTTGGGCGGCGAGCGGATGTGTCGCAGGGGCGAGGCCAACGACGCGGTCGGCCTCGAGGAAGCCGTGGAGCCGTGGAGTGAGAAGCTCTGGGCGCCGCTCTCGAAGGCTGTGGACGCCATTGGGGCGTCCACGTCAGCGCATGGGTCGTCCGACGCCCCCGAGGTGAAGTTTCTCTTTGGCTCGCAAACCGGCAACGCCGCGGAGATTTGCAAGGAGATGGCCGCCGAGGCCCCGCGGAAGGGGTTTTCCAACGTGCACTGCAACGCGATGAACGAGGTGGACGTCAAGGACGTGCTGAAGCCCGGGAACCTCATCGTGTACGTGGTGAGCTCCACGGGCGACGGCGACGCCCCCGACAACTGCGACTCCTTCTTCACCAAACTCAAACGCGTGGCCAAGAAGGAGGCCGGGACCTGCGGCGTCGGCGTGCAGTACACAGTGCTGGGCTTGGGCGACCAGAACTACAGCGCGTTCATGACCGTCCCTCGTTCTTTCACCATGGCCATGGAGAAGGCTGGGGCCAAGGCTTTTTACCCGCGAGGCGAGGCGGATGAGACCTTGGGGCTCTACGAGTACTGCGAGAACTGGCAGGAGAACTTGTGGGAGCCGCTGCGCGCGGCGTCGGAGCGAGCACCCGCGCTCGCGAAGGACCCGACGGGCGGCGTGGTGCCCGTCGAGAAGCCCGCCACCCCTGTCGAGAAGCCCGCAACCCCCGCGTCAGCACCCGCGGCGGCGTCGACAGAGTCCGCTGACTTGGTTGGGGTTCCCGCACTTCCCGCGTGTCGCACGGCGGTGACTTGGCGGACCGACGCGGTGACCCTCGCGACGTACCCCGTGGGATCTGACTCATCCGTCCCACCCTCGGGCGCGGACCACTTCACGCACGAGGAGCCGTACCTCGCCAAGGTTGCCAAGTGCGAGGTCATGACCAACCTTGAATCGGACCGTAGGGTGCTTCACGTCGAGTTTGACGTCGGCGGCGCGAAGGGCCTCGACTTTGAACCCGGCGATTCCGTCGGCGTTTTACCGACGAACGACGCCGCGACGGTCGACGCGCTGACGAGCAGGCTCGGACTGGACCCCGCTGCGGTGTTCGAGTTGGTGTGGGCCGAGGGTCAGGCTCCGTCGGCTGACTGCGGGGCTCCGCTGCGGCACGTTCGGTGCCCGGCATCCGTGAAGGACGCGCTCACTCACGCCGTGGACGTGACGAGCCAGCCGCGTAAGTCCCTGCTTCGCGTGCTCGCGGAGGCGTGCACCGACGCGGGGGAGCGCCGCGACCTCCTGACGCTGTGCTCCAAGGGTGGACGCGACGAGTACAAGGCTCGGTGCGGCGACGAGTGCCCCTCGCTGCTCGACCTGCTGCGTTCGCACCCGTCGTGTAAGCCCGGCTGGGCCGAGCTCCTCGACGCGCTCCAGCCCCTCCAGCCCAGGATGTACAGCATCACGTCCGCGCCCGAGGCGCACGGCGGCGTGCCGGCCGTGGCGTTCTCCGTCGTCAAGTTTGCGACTCCGAGCGGCGCGCAAAGGGAGGGCGTCGCGACCAACTGGTTGGACCGCGGCGTCTCCGCGGAAAACTTCCGGGTCCCGCTGTACGTCAAGAAATCCACGCACTTCAAACCGCCCACCGACGTGTCCCACCCGGTGATCATGATCGGTCCCGGCACGGGCGTCGCGCCCTTCCGCGGCTTCCTCGAGCGCAGGCGCGCGATGATCAAGGCGGCGGGGGTCAACACCCCAGAGTCCAAGCCCGGTCCCGCGTGGCTCTTCTTCGGATGCCGCCGCGCCGACGAGGATTACCTCTACCGCGACGATCTGCAATCGTTCCACGCCGACGGGACGCTCACCGAACTCGTCACCGCGTTCTCACGCGAGTCGCAACAAAAGGTGTACGTGCAGCACAAGATCGCGGAGCGCGCGGCTGAAGTCGCCGCCGTCGCTTCGGCGAAGGATGCGCGGGTCTTTGTCTGCGGCGACGGCGCGCACATGGCCAAGGATGTGCACGCGGCGCTGGTGGACGCGATCGCGAACCACGTGGACGGGATGGATGCCAAACAGGCGAACGACATGCTCACGGCCATGACCAAGGAGGGGAGGTATGTCCGCGACATCTGGTCTTAAAGGGAGGGCTCGGTCCGGGACGACGATTCATTACGATTCATTTTTTAACGCACGCGCGCTTTTCCTTTTATCAATATTTACACGAGCCAAATTTGCTCATCACACGAAGGTCTGGTGGACGCACACGACGCCGTCCGCCGCGATTTTGTCGTGGAACAGCGCCTCCACCTGTTCCGCGTCCGGCCCACTCGGGAACTTCTCGTCGTCGTAGACGATGACCACGGCTTCGTCTTTTTGCTTGAGGTAATTCTCGGCTCCCCACGGCGTGTAAGTGCCGGCGCCGAGGGCGATCCACGCGTGAGGCGGATACCCCGCGGCTCGAACCAGCTCCCCGACGTCGTCCCACTTGTCCTCGTTCTTCTGGTTGTTGAGGCGGTCCACGATCCACTCGAGCAAAGGCTCGTGGAACATGGTGTAATTCCGTGCGGGGGCGTCCTCGGAGTATTTGTGCAAGACTCCGTCGCGCAAGACGTAGGATACCATCACGAGTCTGTCCACCAGCGTGCCTGGCGCGAAGGAGTCGACGTCGATGACCGTACTGGAGATGCCTTTGGACTCGGCGCCCCAGTTCTTCTTCTCGCTGAGCTTGTCGGATCCCTCGAGCGCGCGGATGGAGCAGTCGTTGAAGGCGGCGACTCGCCTCGGGGCGAGGCCGGTGACGAGCCTTTTGCCGTCGGCGTCGGGCTCCGCGTACGTGACGTCCACGAAGACGGCCATCTCGGGCTCGACCTGGACCTTGCTGGCTCCCGCGTCGCGCGGGTACTCGACGATGTTCGTCGTCACCGGGAAGGTGTGGATCTTGTCCAAGATCTTGCCCTGGCCAGCGGCGTCGGAGTGCGAATCGGGCGGGTCGGGGCAGTAAAACGCGAAGATGTTCGCGGGGGTTTTGCCGGAGTCCTGGGTCATCCCCGCCTGGGCCATGTGCCCGGCGACGTTCCCCGCGACGCCTAGGCCGAAGCATCCCTCACCGCCCCATCCGGGGTGGAAGTTCGCGGCGGCCTCCATCGCGGCGATGGCGGCGAAACCCTGGCAAAACTCGGAGAAGTCGACCTGGCCGTCGCCATCCTTGTCCAGTGAATCGGCGAGTTCATTTCGCGCCTCGGGGCGGCCGAAGGACTTGCACTCCGCGAGCAGTTCTTCTCGGTCGACCTTGCCGTCGTCGTTGGTGTCGATCGAGCTGAATATGGCCCATTCGCGGGGATGCGATTCTTTGGTGTAAACAGTCATGGTGCGTGTCGTGGTGTGTGTCGCGGAATGATTCAACAAAGATTCCTTCCACGTGGGATGAACTTCTTTTGGGTCTCGGTGTTTTGGCTCGCAGCTCGGACGCCCCGCTCCACCCGGGGTTCCACAGAGCGACCGCGCGACGACACCGGGTCGCGCGTCGCGTAACATGTCCACCGATGCCAAAACTAAGGGATACGGCGGCACCGATTCGTCTCCAGCGGTGAGCGTCGCGTCCGATGATCCAACCCACGCCCGACGATCGCCAACACGCGCGTGAAACACCCGACGACGATGATGCCCGATCCCCGCGGCACCCGAGTTGTTTTCTCCCGACGACTGACCGGTCCCACCGTCCATTTCCCACCCTTTCCCAACCCCGCAGCTCGAACCACTGCTCAAGAGCGATGCCAAGGAGGGCATCGAGCCCATCGGCGCGAGCGGCTCCGACGGCAGCGGCCCGCCCAAGGACGACCCGGGCGACACCATCTTCGGGATGAAGCTCGGGTTCGACGGGGTGTTCGCCGTCTTGGCGCTGCTCACCGTCGTGCTCATCAGCGCGTCGTGCTACTTCGAGGAGTGGATGTACAAGAAGCTCCCAAACTTCAACTACTTCTGGACGGTGGCGTGCGCGGAGCTGGCGGTGTTCACGGTCGCCTCCGTCGCCGGCGCGGTGGCCACGGGCACGCTCGGCGCGCCCCGCAAGGCGCCCTTCGCGAAATACGTACTTCAGGCGACCGTCATGGCGGTGTACGCGGCGATCGCCAAGATCGCCTACAAGTACCTCAACTACGCCACGGGCACCGTGTTGCGTAGTACCAAGCTGGTGTTCGTCATGGCCATCTCAGTGGCGTGGCTGGGACGAACGTACTCGCGGTGGGACTACGCCGCGGCTGTTGGCATGATCGTCTCCGTCGCGTGCTTCAGCTTGGGCGAGGCGCACGCGGACAAGGGCTCGGACCACACCTGGGGGTACGTCCTCTCTTTGTTAGGGCTCGGGTTGGCGGCGTTGCAGACGAACATGGCGGATAACGCGATGCGGGACCACGGCGCCACGAGTTTGGAGAACATGCTCTACGTCAACGGCCTCGGGTTCTGGATCGTGCTGGTGTTCGCGAGCGTCGTGGACGGCAAGGCGGCGATCGACTACATGCTGCACACGGAACACGCGCTCGGCTTGCTCATCGCGCGGTCCCTCACGTTTTACCTCGGCGCGTTCGCGTTCACCGAGCTGACGCGGCACAGCGGCGCCACTCCGGCGACTTCGGTGGCGACGGCGAGGAAAGCGCTGACGGTGATGCTGTCGTTCGTCGCGTTCCCGGACGACAAGCCGTTCAGCGGGTGGTTCCTGGGTGGGATCCTGACGTTTATCGCCGCCATCGGGCTGGAGCTGAAGAGCCGGATAGAGAAGAAACGGCGGTGAGGCTGGTGAGGTTGGTCCTACCCGAGCCGCAGCAGCGCGCGTTAATTAGAATTAAATTAGCTATTTCAAACGGCAATTATGTACCACCACACAGGCTTTTCAAACAGGTTTGGAGACTGAAACCGTTACAAGTACACAATGTGCGTTAGTTTTTCTTGGATCGCTCGGAGGGCGCGGATTTTTGCGGTTACATCGTCCCGGACTGCACCTCGGACACATCGACGCGCACCCGAGGACAACCTCACGGCGTCGACCTCGGCCGTCGGATTCGAACAACCGCACGGAACACACGACGATGTGGTTCTCATCGAGACACACGCGCCTCGCGCTCGCGCTCCTCGCGATGATCGTCGCGGCGCTGGCTCATCCCGCCGCGGCGCAGTCGGTGGCGAGGATCCCGAGCCACCACGTCGAGGGCGGGGACTCGGTCGCCGCGCTCGCACTGCCGCGCCGGCCGCTCACGCCCCGCGTCAACGACGCCACGATCGTTAACCATGACGCGAAAGATGACGGGCCCGCGCCGGTGCAGGCTGCGATGGGCGAGGCCGCGACGGACCCCACCCCGCTACGACCGATGCGCCCGATGCGACCCGCGGACTCGACGACCGCCGCGGAGACGACCACCGCGGTGCTCACCCCCATCCGGCCCGCGAACGTCGAGCCCAAGCCCGCGCAGGTCACCGGAACGGAAGCGGAGAAGAAACCGGCGGATCCGGCGTCACTCCGCCCCATGCGCCCGCTCAAGCCCATGCGTCCCGTGGATCACGTGGTGGCGGGGATCGGCTTGGACGAGTCGGGCCGCGTCGACGCGGTGGAAGCCGTCGCCGCCGCGGAAGTTGCCCTGGAGAAGGCGGAGGAGGCCACCGGAGGAGGCGGGGCCGCGCGTGACCCGGAGGCGCAGGGCCTACTCCGCGAGGCTGAGCGGGTGCTGGCGAAGGCTGAGGTGGAGTCGGAGCGGACCGACGACGACGTCGAGCTCGGCGGGGGCGAGAACGGCGCCGTTCGCCGCGGCGCCGGGGGTTCAGGCGCGGGGATGGAGAACAACAGGGAGTACGACCGGTGGTACAGCGACACGCCGCCGTGGGTCCTCGCGACGTGCGCGGGCGTCGGGGCGGGGCTGGTGCTCATAGTGTTCCAGACGGTGTGCCAGGGCGTGGGTAAGGGGTGCGAGGGCAGTACCGTTCGATCCCTGGTGGACGACGACTACAAGAAGCCGCCGCCGGCCAAGTACGGAGCCGCCGGGACCACCCCGGTGTGATAGGGTTATATATACCGCTTGTAACTCTCGACGATTAGATCTATCACGACAAAAACTTTCCTCACAGCGCCTTGCTGCTGCTGCCCGTGAACCGCCTGACGTTGAGGTACTGTATGCTGTCCACGTAGTTTTGAGCGTTGTGGTCCATCGCGCCCGCCACGCTACTCACGCCCGCGTCCAGCCACGACCGTTCCTCTTCACCGTCATCGTCCGACGACCCCCACGGCGGCGCCATCGCGAGCTCCTCGCACAGAGCGTCCGGGTCGCCCCTGTGCACCGTCACGCTGGTACCCGCGTCCGGGGACCACCGCATCCAATACAGCGTCCCGGCGGCGTCGTAAAGAAACCTCCCTTTGGACAGTATACCCTGACCGAACAGCCACTCCCTGGCGCTCATCAGCCCCGCCACTGTTTCGTTCGATGCGGCGGCGCCGAAGAACGGGTCCGCCGCGAGCCACATCCGAGGGACCGGGTCGTTGGAGAGGACGAAGGCTCGGACGGAATCCGCTTCGAAACCGGCTAGACGAAGCGCGTCCTCCCTCGCCTCTTTGTCCGCCCGCAGGTCCGTCTCCGGGCCCGGTGACGCGCCCAGGCCCTCGCCCGCGTCCGCCCCAAAGGCGGTCACGCCCCCCGTGGTGCCCGCCATCCCCACGCCGCGCATGAGCTCGCCGACCCAGTCGCTACCCCCGGCCGCCGCCCGAGCCACCGTCTCTGACAGGTCCATCCCCCGACGCTTGCGCATCTCCCACCCGTCCGACGCGAGCACCGGCGGTGACCCGAAGGTCCAGCACGGCTCCATCACACCCAAACTCATCCCCAGCCGTAGCTTGGACCACGCCATCAGCAGCATCGCCATCGACCCGCCGAGCGAGTGCCCGGTGAAGCACATCCGGGCGCCGTCGGGCAGCGAGGTGATCCACGGCGACACGTCCGGCCAGAACTCGTCCGCCATCTCCTTGACCCCGGTGTGCACCACCACGGGCGGCGCGTCTTTACCCTCGTGCAGCGGGCTGGGCCACGCCTTGCCGATCTGGGTGGAGAGCCGCACGCGATCGACGTTCTCGTTATTCCACGCGGCTCCCCGAACCACGACCCATCGCTGCGTGGTGGCGTTCGCGCCGTCGGACTTGTCGCAGACGTACCACCTCGTGCAGTTCGTCTCCCCTTCCGCCATCAGCGTGAACCCCTCGCGGCGGACCCACGGCTCGATATCCCCGATCTTGTACACGTGCGACGCCAATCTGACCGCCACGGACGCACCCTTGAGCTCCAGGTCGGTGATCTCGTCGTCGGATCTGCCGTCTCGGTTTGAACGCGCGGAGGTGGACGCCGCGGCGCGCAGGGAGGTGACGCGTGACGCGTGGATACGTCCAACACGCGACGCCAGTGACGGCAGGGCGATGCCCGCGCGCGCGGCGGCGGCCAAGGCCGGCCACATGCGCGTCAAGTGAGTGGTGGCACCTCAACGGTTGCCGCGCGAACACAGTAATAAAAGTGCCAGCGCGGCACACCGAGAAAACAGAGTCGGCGGGAGCGCCCTCTGGGGTCGAGCCGGGGCGCCGATGGGGTCGCCCGGCTGGAAGCCCACCGCGGGCGAGCTGCGGGCTCGGGAGAGTGGTACGCGGCGTCCCATCTCCTTCCGCGCGGCCGTGGCGCGGCGGCAGTGCGACGCCGCGGCGCTCAGCGGCGACAAGACCATCGCGCACCGATGGAGCGGGGGCGTCAACTGCCTGGAGCTGGACGAGACGGAGCGACGGTACCTCCTGGCGGGCACCGTGGACGCGATCGTGGCGGTTTACGACACGGAGCATCCGACCAAGACGGACCCGGCGACGGGCCACACCACGCACGAGCCCCTCATACGCGTCGCCAAAGGAACCACCACGAACGGAGGTGCCGGGCAGGCGGGAACCGGCGCGAACCACGGCCACCTCTTCAGCGTCTCGTGCGCGGCGTGGTACCCCGTCGACACCGGCATGTTCTTCACCGGATCATTCGACCAGACCGTCGCGGTGTGGGACACCAACACCGCCACCCGCGTCCTCACCTTCCACTTCGACGCCAAGGTGTACAATCTCTCCATGGCCCCGCACGCAGAGTCGCACGCGCTCGTCGCGGTTGGAACCGGCCAGCCCCAGGTGCGACTATGCGACCCGAACAGCGGGAACGTCACGCACACGCTGACGGGGCACAGAGAGGCGGTGTGGGCCACGCGGTGGATGCGGGGCAGCGAGTGGGTGCTGGCCACGGGCGGTAACGACGGGGACGTGCGTCTGTGGGACATAAGACGCGCGGGGACGTTTATGCGACTGGACGCGAGTAACGCGCGGGTGGGCGAGGTGGACGCGCTGGAGGAGGCGCTCGCGGTGCCCGACCGCGGGTTCATACCCGCGGGACCCGCGCCGGCCACCAGGCGTAACGTGGACTCCGTCCCGGACCACCTCTTCTCCGACGACGCCACGCGGTGCGGGGGTTCGGGGTGGGGATCGAGTCATAATAATTCGTTCAGCCGCGGCCGGCGGTACCGGGGCGGCGCTTACGGCGACGTCGCGTACGCCTACGGCGGGGGTAGTGGCGGCGGGGGATGGGGCCAAGGGTTCCGGAGACCCGGAACTGGCCGGGGTTCAGGAGACGGGGGCGCGAACCCCGCGGCGACGGTGTACACCTCGACGCGGGTGAAGGGGCGTAGCGCTCACGACGGGCGTGTCACCGCTCTGCAGACCACGCCCGACGGTTTATACCTCGCGTCGGCCGGTACGGACGGCGTGGTTCGGGTGTGGGACCTGGCGGACGGGAGGAACATGCGGATCGACTTTGGGTACGCGCCCAACGACGCGAGGAAGGCGACGCAGCTCGGGGTGTCCCCCGACGGGTCGCGGCTCTATCACCCGTCGAGCGACGGCGACGTCCTCGTGTTTGACACCCTCGGCGCGAACCCAAAGTCAGAGAAAACACAGGGACACGATCCTGGGGACGATGAAGACGACGAAGACGATGGACACGATGGAAAGAGGAAGGCGCGGAGGACGGACGGCGAGCGTGGGGGTCGGGGTCGGGGCCGGGGCCGGGGCCGGGGGAGAGGTCGGTGGGTTCGCAAGGGCGGCGACGAAGGGGAGGAGAGGCCGAGGCCGCTGATGACGCTGAAGGGGCACCTCACCGCCGCGTGCGCCGTCGCCGTGAACGGGCACACGTCTGAGGTGTACACGGGCGGCGCGGACAGGCACGTGCTCGTGTGGAGGCCTCCTCCGCCGCCGCGGGACGTCGAGGAGTCGCGGGTCACGACGAGGGTCGACGCGTCGTCGCGAGGTGGCGACGGAGATGTCGGGGTGTTCAGGCCGTTTCGAGCCAACGCCGAGAACCGGCGGCTCACGCGCGTCCCCACCACGGTCGACGGTAACGGGGACGACTGGAGCGACGATGAAGGGGTCAACCCGGACCCCGGCGCGCGATCAGGCATTCACGGCCTGGGGTACCGGCGCAGGTTCGATCAGTAGAAGTATTTGTCCTCATCGGCGAAAGCGAGGCAAACTTGAACATGGTGATCAGTTGATCAGTGAAAAAAAACCACGTGGCACAGAGCAAATAGTATGCTCACCGGTCTAAATGACGAGATATAAATATACCCGCTCAAAAATATGTGCGATATTGATACGTATCGCGGATCAATTTAAGGTTACACTGAATGACTGCCCCTCATACGTCCGGTCGTCTCGGCGCAAAACTTTTGCAAAACTGTCGTCTAAACTGAAAACGTGGGGAAACGGAGCGGTGATTGGCGGAGAGCATTCCGAGTCAACTTCGAAGGCCTTCAGAGCCTTCGGAGCAGCTCGCCCGCACGAATCAGAACCGAGGGTTCGGCGCGCGCCTCGGGCGTCCCTCGACGACTGATCGCGCTTTACGTGCACGATCGGATGTCCGCGATGCCGCGATACTCGTGCACCTTCTTGGTGGCGCTCCTCGCGGCAGCCGCGGCGACGGTCCGAGCCACCGACGGCGCATGGATCAACGGCGCTGGATGCAAATCCTGCGAGCGCTGCTGCCCGTCGCTCATGCCACTGGGCAACTCCCTGACGGAGCCTGACTTTTCTTGCTGCCCCGGAGCCGACGAGTGCGCGTGCGGCGAAATAGACAGGGACTGGGCGGGAGGGGAATGCCAGTTCAATGTTTGTCCCGAGCGGACCCTCGCCCTCGCGGACCTGCCCGACGAGCTCCTCGACCCAGCCGCGATGGGCGAGTGGATCCCGTATGACGAGTACAACGGCTTCCCCTTGCGCGACAACACTTGCACCGACGACTTTTGCGCGAAAGGGACTTTCGTGCTTTGGAAGGACTGGTACAAAGGGACGGTGAACGCCTTGCACCAGACCGCGCAGACCGACGCCGAGTGGCAGAAGCTGGTGGACGCCGGCCAGACTGGCAACCGTCAGGAAGGGGGCACCCTCGCGTGGTGGACGGCTGCGAAAAACCAGCGAGTCTCGGCTTGTTCGCAGGACTCGTGGACCTACGCCTTCCACACCGAAGACGGTTACGGCAGGGGTGACGCTTCATGCGCAAACGTCGCTAGACGCACGTACGACACCACGACGTGGAAGCTCACGAAGATGAAGTACAACATCACCGCCGTCGACGGCGCCGGAGTGAGCCTCGGATGGTCAGTCTCGTTTAACTCCGACGGATCGCTGGACACGTACTACGGCTACGTTCCTAAACTCAAGATCAGGGGTTATTGGACGTGGGACGAGGGCGTGGTGACCGCAGACGACATCGCGACGGCTCACAGCGTGTCCAGTGCGAACATGCACGTCACCGACCTTCCCATCGCGGTTCAGATGGACAAGGGCGCGGTGGGTCTCCCGTATCCGATTGAACGCCGGTGGCCACCCGAGAGGGTCAACAACGCGGCGTACTCGGAGTGCCAGAAATACATCAAAGACGCGTGGAACGCCGGGTCTAAGACCTACCGTGACTGCGTCGACGAGGTGTCGGAACAAGCCACGTCGAGCGTGAAGCGGCCAAAGATCGCGATCGTGCCCCTGTACTTCAGCACGACTGACAAGGCTGACGTGAACATGGACCGGCTGAAGGAATACTTCCTCTCCGGGTCCGCCTCCGACAACAAGCTCGAGGACTACTTCAAAGATTCGAGCTTTGGACGGATGAACGAGTTCGAGTGGGACTTCACCGAGCCGGTGCCGATTAACCTTCCGGAGTACGTGACTGACGCGCAGATGGCTTCGTCGAGCGCCCGGGTGACGTCGTCCGCTTGCTACGCCGAGATTGACGGGCAGTGCATTGATGGCAATACCAAGTTCTCGTCAGAAGCCGATTTGATCGAGAACTCCGCGTGCAATCCCGCGGTCGACTGCGTCCGCAAGACTTGGGCTTGGAATGCGACCGACAACCTGAACTCGAAGGAATGGTACTATTGGCCCATGGACAGGGCCTCCGAGACCTGCGACGGTTCGACTGGACCGGGTCTGGACAGCAGCGGGAACCAAAAGTGCATCGACTTCGACGGCTCCAAGGTTCCCGACGACCCCGCCCAGGGTACCGTGACCAACCAGGGGGTGTTCATGAAGCGCGACGCGAACTACGGCGGCGGGTCGTATCCCACCAATTACGGCATCTCCGACGGGGAATACTACTGCGTCGACGACCTCAATTTTATCTTCACCAACCACCTCTACCTGACTGGCCGAATCGGAGCACTCCCAGTTGATCGCTCCGAGCACACGCGGGTGTTCTTTTACATCTGGAGAACCAGATGCACCGGACCCGGCGGTGCGGCGCAGTTCAATGTCATGCACAACGACGACACGAGCTTCACCCAGTGGACCAGCTTCGCCATGTCCACGCTGAGTGTCGCGAACAATTCGGCACTCGGCAGCGAGCCCTCCAAGCCTGGCCGCATCTCGGGCGACGACTCCGTGCCGGCTGGGTACGTGAACCCTAAGGGCGTGGCTGGCACCTCGATCCACGAGTTCATCCACACCATGGGCGTGAGTCAGCACGACGCCAGGTTCTCGTGCAACGTCCGCGACATCTCGGAAAAGTTCGTCGAAGATGATACTTGCAGCAGCATCGTCGAGTACGGAAATCCGTTTTCCATCATGGGTGACGGAATCGCCGCGACGCACGTGTCGGCACCCATCATGTACCAGATGCACCTGCTTCACAAGGACGACGTGCACGTCATCTACAAGACCGGCACGTACACGATCAAGCCCATCAACTCCCTCACCACCTCCACGGGCGACAAGAGAGCCGCCGTGGTTCAGTACACGGAGAAGAGGATGGACGGTTGCTATATGTCCAGTGCAACCCCGGGCAATTGCGTTACCTACGAAGGTAGTTCCAGTCCCGCCTGGAACATGGTCCAGGCTCCCTTGTGGGTCGAGTTTCGCATCGCGCAGGGCGTCGACAAGTCGTTGGAGTGGGACGAGTACGCGCCAAACACCAACGGCATCATACTCACCCTGCAGAACGCGGACAACCACGCCCTCCTCGATCTGCAACACGGGACGCCATCCGCCGATGACACCAGGGCGCACGTCTCCCTCGACGCGGGTGAGACCTACACGATCACCGGGAGCGTGTACGACGACACCACGGTCACCTTCAAGGACGTCACGGTCGCCGGCGACAAGAGCTCGGTGACGTTCACGGTTGAATACACCACCGACCTCGGGAGCTTCTACGCGAATGAAGCTCCGTACCCGACCACGCGGTACGTCACCTACCCGGCGTCGACGGTGACGTATTCGACGCCGCCGGCTCCGTCTCCTCCTCCTCCTTCCCCGCCTCCTCCAGCCCCGCCCCCGCCTCTTCCCCCCGCGGCGGCACCCGCGATCTCCACGGAGAAGAAGCACGAGGAGGCGGAGAAGGCGAAGGAGACCCTCGTGGCGGCTGTCCCGGAGAAGCAAAAGCCAAAGGCGAAGCTCCTCGCCGCCGCCGCGATCGCCGGCGAGAAGGTGAAGAAGATGTCCGCAAAGGTGACAGCCGCGGACGAGACCAGCGCATGCGCCGACTACTACACAAAGACGGGCATCTCGAGCTCGCTGGGCGCGTGCGTGGCCACGGCGTCGTCCAGGCGCCGCGCGCTCCAAGCGGCCGCTTACGACGTGGAGGTGTTTTTCAAATCCTCCGAGATTTCCACCTCCAAGCTGACCGCCGCGGCCAGCTCGCTCGAGGCGGCGGGGGTCACCGGGGTCTCCACGCAGACCTCGGTGGACCCCGTCGCGGAGCTGAAGGCCATCCCTGGGGTGCCCTCGAACGTGGTTGACGATTTCGAGGCCAAGGCGACTGCGGCGGCGGCGGATCCGTTGCCGCCGCCGTCGGGCGACGACCTGATCCTCGACCAGCCGACGAGCGAGGGCGCGAGGGGTGGGACGTCGATTGCCGCGATCGCGGCGATCGTGATTGTGAACATGTTGCTGTGAACGTCGAGTGCGGTCGTCGCGAACGCCCAGTGCTAGTGCTGCTGCCGACTGATAAGAGTCTTAGCCTTATTTATTCAATTTTTATCAAGTTTTTTATGCATCTGGACTCCAGCACTCATTCCTGCGAGCACGATGGCTGCGTTGTCGACGCCCGTGGCGAGGATAAACGCGGCGCGGACGCCGTCGGCCGCTCGCGCGGGTCGACGCCGTTCCGTCGCGGCACGCGCGCGGCCCGGTACCTCCACGAGCGTCGATCCCGCCGAGCTGGCGTCGGCCGTGGCCGTGCTCGACGCGCACGTCGCCAGAGTGGGTGGCGCTGATCTATATGCTGCCACGGAGGAGGCGACCTTGGCAGTGGACGTGATGGTTCGGTCCAATGATATCGGGGGCACCCTGGAGGAGTGCCTGGCGCGATCCGACGGGGTCTGGGAGGTGTGCGTCATGCCCCACATGCTGAACCTCAGCGCCCCGCTCGGCATCAGGTTCAAGGTGAGGTACTCGCTCGAGGGAGGTAAGATAAGGAGCGACGTTCGGTTCAGGGGCCCCGGGGGCATCGGCCGAGGGTGGCTGTCCAGCTCCGGGCGCGTCGAGCCGACGTCACGGACGGACCACGACGGCGCGGCGATCGACCTGGTGTTCGAGAGGTTCTGGATCGACCTCAAAGACGGCGAAGATCCGAAGGATTTCGCGGACTGCGTCTCAGCCGTAGACGGGGCAATCGACGCCATCGGCAGGCTCGGGTTCCTCCCCTCGTTCGCGTTCTTCCCGGTGCACTTCTTCGACGCGAAGAGCGGGACGTGCGTCTTCGAGTTCCCGCCCTTACGGTCCAACATCGCGGCGAAGAGAGTCGGAGACGTCGACGGCGGACTGGCGTTTGAGTAACTTATTAGACTTTTGACGCGAAGACACAGAGAGTTTGCCGTTATAAATGGGTTTGGTTCGATTAAAAAACGGGCGACGACGACGACGCGAGGCGCGCGTTTACGTGCAGTTACCCGGCCAGCGCGGGTACGGGATGACGTCGCGGATGTTGTCCATGCCGGTGCAGAAGAGGATGAGGCGCTCAAAGCCGAGTCCAAACCCGGAGTGCACCACGGACCCGTACCTCCGAAGGTCCATGTACCACTCGTACTCCTCGGGCTCCAAACCCGACTCTTTCATCCTGCTCGTCATGACATCCAGACGCTCCTCCCTCTGCGACCCGCCGATGAGCTCGCCAACCTTGGGCACCAAGACGTCCATCGCCGCGACGGTCTTGTCGTCCTCGTTGAGCCTCATGTAAAACGCCTTGATGTCCTTGGGGTAGTTGTACACGATGACCGGCTTCTTGAAGATCTCCTCGGCGAGGTAGCGCTCGTGTTCCGTCGCGAGGTCGATGCCCCACTCCACAGGGTACACAAACTCCTTACCGTCCGCCACAGCCTTCTTCAGGAGCTCGATGGCCTCGGTGTAGGACACGCGGCCAAAGGGGGACGCCGCCACGTGCTTCACGCGGTCCAGCGCCTCCTTATCGTACATCTTGGAGATGAACGCGAGGTCCTCGGGGCAGTGCTCGAGAACGTAGTTGAGGCAGTACTTGACGTAGTCCTCGGCGCACTGCATGTCGTCCTGGAGGTCCGCGAAGGCAATCTCGGGCTCGATCATCCAAAATTCGGCGAGGTGGCGGGTGGTGTTGGAGTTCTCCGCCCGGAACGTGGGGCCGAAGGTGTACACGGAGGTCATGGCGCACGCGTACGTCTCCACGTTGAGCTGGCCGGACACGGTCAGGAACGTGGGCTCGGAGAAGAAGTCGTGCGAGTAGTCAATCTTGCCCTTCTCGTCTCTGAAGAGTCCGCCAACCTTCCGCGACGCCGTCTCCGCCTCGGCGAGCTCCTGCTTCAACTTGAGCATGGCGTCCACGGCGGGCTTGACGGCGGATTTGTCGCCAGCATCCTTGAGCTGCTTGACGACATCGCCGGCCTGCGTCACCTTGGCCTTCATCGCCTCGACGTCCGCGGCGGTGGGCGCGGATTCGCCCGCCTCCGCCGCCTCGTCGGCGGCGCCGAGGAGGGTGGTCACCTGGAACATCTCGCCGGCGCCCTCGCAGTCCGACTGGGTGATGAGCGGGGTGTGGACGTAGAGGAAGCCGTTCTTGTTGAAGAAGGAGTGCGTGGCGTAGGAGAGCGCGCTTCGGATGCGCGCGATGGCGGCGATGGTGTTGGTCCTGGTGCGGAGATGGATCTTCTCGCGGAGAAACTCGAGTGAAATCTTCTTCTTCGCGATCGGGTACTTGGCGGCGTCGCACGGTCCGACGTGGAGGATCTTGGTGGCGTGCATCTCCACCACCTGCGTCGCGCCCTCGGGCGGGGCCTTGAGCGTACCCTCGACGACGACGCATGTTCCCGTGGACTTGAGCTCGTCGATGGCGTGCACCTCGGACTTGACCACCACCTGGAGGTTCTTTGGTCCGCTGCCGTCGTTGAGCTCGAGGAAGACGAGCGCGCCCTTGTCCGCGACGCGGCCGGTCTTGACCCATCCGCCCACGACGATGGTGGATCCGATCAGCGACGCGCCGTCGCCGGGGCACGCGTGGACGGCGGCGACGCTGACGCGATTGTACAGCTTGGAGTAGGGGTTCACGATCTTGGCAGCGAGCGCGCCGGCGCCGTCGGCGGCCGCCTCCTTGGCGTCGACCGCCGCCTGAACGGAGGCGAGCTGAGCCTTGAGGTCCGAGAGGTCCATGTCCGCGAGGGTCATGGTTCGTTCGATCGTCGAGCGTCCGCAGGAAAGGATGCGTCGAGCGGTGTGATGGATGATGTCCCGATGGATGGAGGCGCGTTCCGTAAACCTGAGAGAGGAGAGGCTCTGAATCGTCCGTGGAGCTCTACGGAAACTTAGAGTCAGAGCGGTTTATTTTTAATCAATTAGGAGACAGTTGCTCATTTATTTGTATGCGTGTCAGTTAGGGAGACGGTTAGGATCGCGTATTTTTTTTCAGAGCCCGATTATTCTGGTCATCCCTGCTGATCTTGGCAGCGAGCGAGAGTCGGTGCCGCGTTGCTGGCCACATATCGCCACGCGCGGGCACGTCAACACACGCGTGCTCGTATCTCGCACGCGTCAGTCGGACGCAGCGAGTTCTCCGGGCGAGACCTCCTTCACGACCGTCGTCGAGAGAGTCGCCGACACCACGTGTTTGGCCGACTTTTTTCCGTTCGTTCGTGGCACGTGACGAGTCCGTCCGTGCGGGTGCTTCAGGTTCAGGACCGAGCCGACGTATGGGCAGCGCCGAGTACGTCAGCGGTAGGACATCCCCGGATAGTACCGACGCGGGCCTGCCCCATCACCTCGTCGAGGGCGCGGATTCAGAGGCGCGCCGCGGCATGAGGGGTTCCAGCGGCGGGGCCGATGCCGAAAAACAGAGTGCCGCGTCGACCGAGGCGACCGCCGCGGCGACGAACGAACGGCAGAACGAGAACTTCAAGGTTGTCATCCGCGTCCGACCCCCGCTCGAACGCGAGGTCGCCAGCGGCAAGCGGTACCAGCACTCCGTCCACGTCGACGCGCAGCATCGCACGTGCACCATCAGCGAGAACCTCGACGCGTGGCGCGGGGGAGCCGGACCGGTGGGAGCCGACGGCGTCCTCTACAACACCCACCAGTTCACCTTCGACCACGTATACGACCAGGACGCCAGCCAGCAGATGGTGTACGAGCGCAGCGCCAAGGATGCGGTGCTGTCCACGCTCGCCGGTTACAACGCCGCCATGCTCGCCTACGGTCAGACGGGCACGGGCAAGACGTTCACCATGGAGGGCGACCCGCGGGCCCGGCACGGCAACTCCGCCATCGGTATCCTCCCCGGCGACCTGCCCCCGGTGGGGGATGACCGCGGCGCCGAGCGGGGTATCATCCCGCGCGCCATCGAGGACATCTTCAACCGCATCAAGGCGGACACCAGCACCAGGAGCAAGTACCTCGTCCGCGCGTCGTACGTGCAGATATACAACGAGGTCATCAGCGACCTTCTCAAGCCCGAGCGCGTGAACCTGCACATCCGCGAGGATAAGAAGCGCGGGGTGTTCGTGGAAGGTTTGTCGGAATGGGTGGTGCGAACCCCGGACGAGATCTACGGCCTGATGGACCGGGGCGCGTCGCAGAGGACTACGGGCGCGACGCGCATGAACGAGCTGTCGTCGCGGTCGCACGCCGTGTTCATCGTCATCGTCGAAAACTCCAAGCTCACGGAAGAGGCGGGCCAGGCGGAGCTGCGGCAGTCGTTCAAGGTTGGCAAGCTCAACCTGGTGGACCTGGCGGGCAGCGAGCGCGTCGGGCGTTCGGGCGCGACGGGCGTGAGGCTGGAGGAGTCCAAGAAGATTAACCAGTCGCTCAGCGCGCTCGGCAACGTGATCAAGGCGCTGACCGAGCCCAAGGGCCGGCCGCACATCCCTTACCGCGACTCCAAGCTCACCCGTATCCTCGAGGACTCCTTAGGGGGTAACTGCAAGACCACGATGATGGCCATGATCTCACCCGCGCTGGAGTCCTTCACGGAGTCGCTCTCCACGCTCAAGTTTGCCAACCGCGCCAAGCACATCAAGAACACCGCGCACATCAACGAGGACCTCGACCAGAAGTCGCTGCTCCGAAAGTACGAGCGCGAACTGAAGAGGCTGAGGCAGGAGCTCGACGAGCGCACGAAGAACTTGGTGGACAAGAGAGCGTTGCTCCAGATTGAGGAGCAAAGGCGAAAAGCCGAGGCTGACAAGATGCGCGCCATCACCGAGCTCGAGCAGCGCAGCAAGGAGTTCCTCAAGGAGAAGAAGGAGCGCAGCGAGCTCGAGCAGCGCATCAACGAGATGCAGTCACAGCTCCTGGGCGGCGGCGCCCCCGCGCCCGACCGTGACAGCGACGAGTTCAAGGCTGTCCTGAGAGAGGAGCAGGAACGCGTCAAGGCTGAGTACGAGGGTAAGATTCGCGAGCTCGAAGCCGATCGGCAGGAGGCGGAGGAGGGCAGGGCCCAGGTCGGTCGGTACAAGGCTGTCCTGCTAAAGCAACGCGACATCATGATCGCCCTCACCGCACGGCTGAACGAGCGCGACGAGACCATCATTCGCATGCAGGAGGAGCTCAAGGCGTACGACTCGGAGTACCGCCGAGTGGAGGACGCGCTCGACGCCAAGACGGCTGAGCTCATCGCGCTGCGTCGAGCCGCCATGCAGCAGAACGCGGACTCACCGCACAGGAACCGCGACCTGGTGGACGCCCTGGGCGGGTGGGCAGGGTCCGGCACCACCCCGCGGGCCAAGTCTCTTGGGATGGACGGTAAGGGTAATTCGTCGCGGGTCGGAGGCGCGCACGAGGTCACCCTCAACGGGGACGACTACGCCGACAGCGACGGGAGCGACGGCGCGGGGCGGCGGAACATCGAGGCGGGCAGGGCCAAGCTGATGGAGCTGCAGTACGACCAGTTCCGCGCTGAGATGGCGTCGCGGCTGGAGGAGAAGAACAGGAAGATTCAGACGATGGAGGAGGAGAACGCCCGGCTGAGGGTCGACACCGAGTCTCGAACGAAGCAAGCGGATGCCGAGGCGCCGGGGCGGGAGCTGCACGCGCAGGCGGTGACGCACGCCAAGGAGCAGGTGCACCAGCTCTCGGAGAAGGTCGACGGGTTCACGCGCGAACGGGCGGCGCTCAAGACCATCTTGGAGAGCAAGATGTCCACCCTCGTCGACGGTATCGCGCGATCCTTCGAAGAGCTCGGGGATGACGGCCGGCGGCACCCAAGGCTCGCGAGGGAGATCAGCGCGTTGGACAGGCTGGTCACCGCCACGGTGCACGCCATGGAGTTTTAAAAGTTTGGTATTATGATCTACTCGAGTTGGAACAGTACGCGCAACCTTAGTTTCGTGTCGATGCGAGTCTCGCGAGCCGCCCGCTCCGTGCGCACCGCCTCGGGTGTGGCGTCTGACTGCAGGTCCACACCTGTCCCTTCATTTGTTTTTTTTTGAACAGGAGTCCGTCTCTCTCTTCCCAATTGGCAGATCCGAGGGCACTGGCACTGGGGTGCCGCTGGGGACCGACCTTTGAAGGCGGCTCCGCGCGCGAGGGCGCCGACACGCCGGGACCCTGAGTGTGCTCAGCTACTTCACCGGGCGGTGCGCCTCCCCCGGACCCGGGATGGGTAGGGAGGACCGCGACCGGGTAGCCGACGAGGAGCCGGAGGTTGAGGATGTCGAGGCGAGCGGCCTCCTCCCGCCGAAGAGGCACGTCCACGACTACGCCCGCGTCGAGCACGAGCTCCTCGCGGCGCGCCGGGACGACGCCAAACGCCTGAGCGACCTACCCGCGGGCCTCTCCAACAGCGGCAACACGTGCTTCGCGGCGTCCGCGCTGCAGTGCCTTTACCACACCCGCCTGCTCACCGCGCACTTCGCGGACGAGCCCCACCCGCCGGAGCGGTGCGACGTGTCGGGGTTCTGCGTGACTTGCGAGTACCAGAAGCACGTGCTCAAGGCGCTGGACGCGGAGCCGCGCGGGTCCTTCTCCATCGGCAAACTCACGAACGCCATCGGAAGCATCGCGAAGCACTTCGTCCGCGGACGGCAGGAGGATTCGCACGAGTACATCAGGGGCGTGCTCGACGGCATACACGTCCAGGCGCTCAAGGAGTTCGCGGGGGAAGACGCGGAGAAGGTACTGGACGCGAGGACGCAGGAGACGACGATCGTGCACCACATCTTCGGCGGGTACACGTGCGGGCAGGTGGAGTGCGGCCAGTGCGGACACGTGAGCAGAAACTACCAGTCCATGATTGACATCCCGGTGGAGGTCACCGCCAAGTCGTCCTCGGGGATCGAAGCGTCCCTCAAGTCCAACTTTTTGGACACGGAGACGTTGGACGGCAGCAACAAGTACAAGTGCGGCCGATGCGCGGCGTACGTCCGCGCGGAGAAAGGGACAAAGATCCACGTATCGCCCAACGTGTTGGTCGTCCCGCTCAAGCGATACACGATGGGCCGGTTCTCCAAGATTACAAAGTTTGTCGAGTTCCCACTGACGTTGGACCTGCGGCCGTACATGTCGCGGGATGCGCCGTACGAGGGTAAGTGCCACCCGACGTACACGCTGTACGGGGTGGTGGTGCACCTGGACTGGGGCGGCAGCGCGCACAGCGGCCACTACGTCTCCTACGTCAGGTTGCTCGACGGCCGCTGGTGCAAGTGCGACGACGGGCGCGTGGAGACGACCGACGAGGCGACCGTGCTCAAACAGAAGGCTTACCTACTCTTCTACGAGCGGGATGCTGTTCGCGGGTGCGCGCCGGTGCGAACGCAGTCCCAGCAGGACCGCGCGGACAGGCTCGGTAAGGAGAAGAAGGCTCGGGACGCTCGGGTCAAGGCTCGCCGCGCCGCCGCCGCCGAGGAGAAGGCTTCCAGCGGAGGGTCACGGGGAAGGACGCTCACGAACGGCGGCGGCGGCGGGCGGTTCGCGAGCAACGCGCCCGCGAGGGACTCGGACGACGAGTCCGAAGAGAGCGAGAACGAGAACGACGGCGGCTCGGCTCCGGCGCGGGCCCGGGCGGCGTACCTCGCGCGAAGGGGCCTCGGCTCCGGGTCGGCGGACTTCGACTCCGACGAGGAGAAACAGGCGCGGGATCGACGACGGATGTTTCCCAGCGGCACCGGGACGGCGAGCCCGCAACGGCCGAGCGGCGGCGGCGTCTCCAAATACGACCGCGCCACCGCGGAGGACCTCGCGGCGAGCATGGGCATGTCCAGCCTCGACGACCGATCTAAATCGCTCGTGCACCCGAGCTCCTCGCGACCGACGGCTCCGATCGAACGGGACCCGCGGGTGAACATCACCGACGATCGGGACAGGTACGGCAGGGGGAGCATCGTGGTGGAGGTTGAGCTGCCCGGAGTGGGTAGCGCTCGGGAGGTTGAAGCCGAGTTCACCGACCCGACGCCGCTCCGCAGCGTGCTGCACATCCGCGTGCCGGGGAAGTACAAGGCGGACGTTCGGCTGCCGGCGAAGATCGACGGGGACAAGTCGCTGGGAGCGAGCTTCAGCTCGCGGAGGCAGAGGATCACGTTCACCCTGCCGGTGTCGTGACGGAGACGGAGGCGTCGCGAGCGTTAGTTGTGAAACCACGGAAAGCCATATGAACCTTGAGTTGAACAGTCAATTCGCCCGTCTGCCCGTGGAATTTCAGACACCAGAGAGCAGGTTTTAGGCAGTTAGGGCAAGTCGTAATCCGGATAGAATGGGCATAGTGAGCTGCGCACGCCCGGCAGCTAGGACCGCGAGAACACAAGCGCACCGTCGTTCTCGGCTATGTCGGCTCACGCGGCGGCGGCTATGCAGGGCATGGGGCTCCGCCCCCCCGGCGTTGGGTCCGGGAGCGCCGCATCCACAGGATCCGCTCGGACCACCGCCAAAGCCCTCAGCTGGAGGCGCGCGGCGCCTGGGGGAGGGGTCGCCCGCCCGAGGCGTCACGATGGCGACGCGGACGCACCGGAGTCCACACGCGGCGACTCGCTCGTGGCGCACGGCTCCATCCGTCCCCGCGGCATCACCGACGAGCAGTGGGAGCAGCAGCTCCGCGAGCAAAACCCCAACTACCGGCACTTCTCGCAGAGGGCGAAGGAGCGCATCGCGAAGCGCGGGCCGATGATCGGAGACATGCGCAGGGAGAGGCTGGGCGAGAAGAATGCGACGCTGGAGATGATCGGGCGGCACCCCGATCGGAAAGAACCGTCTTGGCGCAAGATCAAGATGGAGGGCACCGGGCGGATGACCACCGACATGGCCGACCGCAACGTCACCCTCTTCGAGATTTGGGATCCCCCGCAGCGACCCGAGAAGCAGGTCTTACCCGACACCTTCCTCGAGGTGCCCCGCGCGAGGCGGTACGTCGTCACCCTGAAGGACGGTACCAAGTACTGGGTCGACGCGTGCAACGAGCAGATCGACCGCGCCATGCGCAACCACGCGGATGAGCACAGCGTGTGGTACACGTTCCACATGAAACCCGCGGTGAACAAGATGCAATCCATCCAGTACCTCGGATCCGCCATCGGCGGCTTCGTCTTCCTCACCGGGTCCATCTACCTCGGCATCAAGCGTAAGCACGCCATCCCGACGGACGCCATCCAGGCGATGGAGTTTGCGCAGTCCAGGTCGGACGCCAGGAAGGATGCGCAGGTTGACGTGACGCTCGAGGACGTCGGCGGGTTGGAGAACATCGTCGAGGATCTCAACGAGGTCATCGCGTTCCTCAAGAACCCGGAGAAGTTCAAGCGGCTGGGCGCCAAGCCGCCCAAGGGCCTTCTCATGGAGGGCGGCCCCGGCGTGGGCAAGACCCTCATCGCCAAGGCTATCGCGGGCGAGGCGCAGGTTCCCTTTTACTCAATGTCCGGCGCCGAGTTTGTCGAGATCATCGTCGGCGTCGGAGCCGCGCGCATCCGCGATCTGTTCAAACGCGCGCGAATGAACGCGCCGTGCCTGATCTTCGTGGATGAGATCGACGCGCTCGGCACGCGGCGCGCGGCGGCGGGCACCAAGGGCACGGAGGAGCACGAGCAGACGCTGAACCAGCTGCTGACCGAGATGGACGGGTTCACCCCCGACACCGGCGTGGTCTTCGTCGGCGCGACCAATCGCGCGGATCTCCTGGACCCCGCGCTCATGCGACCCGGTCGATTCGATCGCAAGGTGACCGTGCCCCAGCCCGGCATCGACGCGCGCGCCAAGATTCTCCAGATTCACCTCGCCAAGAGAAACGTGGACCCGGAGATTGACACGCTCCAATTCGCCAAGAACCTTCCGGGCCTCTCCGGCGCTGAGCTCGCGAACATCTGCAACGAGGCGGCCGCCATCTCCGTCCGCCGCGGCGCCGACCTCATCGAGACGGATGACGTGATGGAGGCTGTGGACAGGGTGACGAACGGCCTGAGGCACCCGCTGTTTGACAAGGATGACGAGACGGTTCACCGCCTGACCCGCCACGAGCTCGGCCACGCCATCGTCGCGTCCGTTCTCTACAAGAGCACCGGTCTCATCGAGGCGGTCGAGCGCGTCAGCATCATCCCACGCGGCCGCGACCCGACGCAGACCTCGTACAACCGCAAGAGGGACGAGGACTACATGTTCCCCACCCGCGCTCGCCTGCTGGAGCGCGTGCAGGTTTTGATGGCGGGGCGCGCCGCCGAGGAGGTCTTCTACGGCAACGACATCACCGAGTACAGCTTCGCGGACATCAGGGACGCGAACGATCTCACCCGCAACGTCGTCGTTAACTACGGCCTCGGCGCGCCCGACATGCTCACCACGTACACGTACGACCCCGACACGCTCTGGACCCCTGAGAAGACCATCCAGACCCGCAAGTCCCGCGTCGCCAGCACCGGAGAGATGGACAGGCACGACTACAACCGCAAGATCCACGGGTACGGCCACCAGGCGGACTTCGACCACTACCAGTACGCCGAGCGCAAGATCTTGCAGATCCTCAACGAGGCCGTGGCCAACGCCAAGGCTGTCATCGAGGCGCATCGGGACGCTTTCGAAGTCGCCTTTGACGAGCTCATCGCCGACGACGTCCTATCGGGGGAGAGGCTCGA
>Ga0302114_10000162_pt1 | contig 48406 bp, 32 predicted proteins | sample AG5_Surface_MG_FD_203107 | JGI IMG/M metagenome (GOLD analysis project Ga0302114, IMG submission 203107) | Marine microbial communities from Western Arctic Ocean, Canada - AG5_Surface | ecosystem: Environmental > Aquatic > Marine > Oceanic | place: Canada: Western Arctic Ocean | collected... | reverse complement strand
CGATCCACGACAGCCATGAAGATGGGCGACTCCTGCTTCCACTTGCCGTGACGATCCCTGTCGTTGGCGATAAAATGCGAGTCCTCGTGCCAGGGCACCCACATGTCCGGCGAGCCCGCCGCCTTGACCTCCTGCATCAGCTTCTCGTAAACGGAGGCATCCTCCTCTTGGCAGAAAAAGTTAGGGACGTACACGACTGCACGTCCGTGGAGCGTCTTGCCCAGCGTCTCCTTGGAGGCGTCGCCGACGACCACCTTCAGCCCAGGGGGTGCATGGCTCGGCTCAAAGTCTCGGGTGTTGCGACCCTTCTTCCCTCTCTGGGGCTTCGGCCTCTGCTGCCCCTGCTCCTGCTTACCCTTCGCGCGGGGCCCGGGGAGCGGACGTTCGATCGCGGGCTGCTGCCGCTCGTCCTTACTCTCGCCGTCCTTCAGGCCGCGGGGGGCGCCCTTATTCCTTCTACGCCGACGATTGACGTTCAGGTCATCTCGGAGGTCACGTTGTTGAGGGACGTTGCTGACGACCATGGTCCTCTGGAAGTGACGAACCGCCTGCTCTGACCTTTTTCAAATAGCGTGTGAAATGCCGACCACCCCATCAGACGGCTTCGCCCGCACCTGATGCCGGCTACGGGGTTTCGCACCATGCTGGGACTTTGCCGTCGAGTTGTCTCATCGTGCGGAGCGGCGGCACGACCACCCCAAGCGAGGGGCGAGTTCCAGCGCGCTGCGATAGTCGCACGCGCTGGCGCACATCGGTTGAGCTCGCCCTCCGGACTCCCCTTCACGCTTCGAACGCAGCGGTTCGGTGAAGGGCTCACAGGACGTGGTGACGGGCTCCGGCTCGTGCGCTCGTACGGAAAGGGCGAATACGATGACAAATACTGGGACGAAGATGACGAAGACGACGAGTCGTGGGTCAGTGCCCGCGCCAAATACCTCATCCCATCCGGCGTCTGCAACGTACTCCCCTGACATCCCTTCCCCACTCTCGCCCGCCGCTCCGCAGTACGATGACGACGAGGAGTTCGATGAAACGCCGCAGGATGTTAAAGGCCCAAAAGACGTGCAGACGTTACGAGGCATCTCCGGGCCTCGGGTCGCGGACACCCTGCCGATGCCCGAGCCAGGGGAGTGCGCGGACCCGCCTCGCCGGGTGACCAAGGACGACGTCACCATAGCGTTCGCCAGGAGCGGCGGTGCGGGCGGGCAGAACGTCAACAAGGTCAACACGAAGGTGGACATGCGGCTGCAATTAGAGCGCGCCTCGGACTGGCTGCATCCGTGGGTGACTCGGCGGCTGATGGTGCTGGAGAAGAACAGGGTGAACAAGGACGGCGAGCTGGTGATCCAGTCGAGCAGGTTCCGCACGCAATCGCAGAACGTGGACGACGCGCTGGAGAAGATGCAGGCGTGCCTGAACCGCGCGTCAAAGCTTCCGCAACACAAGTCGAACAAGACTGCGAAGAAGAAGCTGGTGAAACAGGCGGAGAAGGCCAACAAGGTGAGGCTGGAGAACAAGAAGCGAGGGTCCGACAAGAAGAAACTGCGAAACAAGAAGAGTATCGAGTGGGATTGAGTTGAGTGAGCTTCCGTTAGTTACGTTGTCGCTGACCCAACGCATGCATACTACCCGCGAAGCAATCAGTCGAGGCCCTCCACAGTCACCGTCACCCCGCTGCCGTACTCCATAACCTCCGTGTCCACGGCGCCAACCACCTTTTCCTCTTCCTCCTCCTCTTGCTTGTCCAGTCCGAGTTTCTGTCGCATCTCCTCACGGCGCTCCTTCCTTTCCTGGAGCCTCTCCTTCCGCGCCTTTTCCTCAGCCTGCTTGATTGCAAACTTCCTACGCTGTGTCTTACGTTTGCTGTACCCGGTTACCCATTCCCTGTCGGCCGGACGGATGCGAGAGGTGAGGGTATTATACTCGTAACCAAACACGAATCATGATCATGGGGAAAAAAGAGGGCGCTCAGCCTGGGAGGGTTAAAGGTTCGCGGGGATGGGCTTTGACTCACTTGCGAACCTTGTCGTCGAAGACCGCTTCACCCCCTCGTTTCGTCTTATCCTGTCCGCACTCCTGTGAGGATTGGCAAGGGCGAGGTGCGAGGTAAGCAAACGCTCGTCGAGTTTAGCGGAAAAAGCGGCGGTTGTGCGGCGGTGCTCACCATTTTACCCAGTGGTCTCCCTCCTCTGCCCTTAACCCCCTTCCCTTCCTTGCCAAAGGCACCCTTGGTCGTGCCGAAGGGTGCCTTTTTGCCCGATGACTTCTTTTCCGGTGTCTTTCCCATGTCCGCACCTTCGTTGGCGCCAGTCAGAGTGTCGGCGCGTCACATTCAATTTTCACTGACGTGCACCAGTTTGACGAGAAAACCAAAACTGTTTTTCCTCAGAGAGTCGACCGCCAGACAGAGGACGCCGCACACGCTCTTCGTGGCACGTGCGAGCGGCTTCTGAGGCTAGGTCACGCCAACAACCCGCGTGGACCCATCTCGACCTCCGAGGTTGAGAAACCCAAGGTAGATTGTGCAACTGGGCTCGGATCTCTCTGGACTAACGGGTCTTGTAGATCTGAGGAGACACCCATCTCTCCTCACCTCCCAAGCGAGGGGACGAGGTTGGAAGCGACGCTGGATGGAGACGCGGTCTTCGAAGCGTGCGCATGCGGATGTCGACAAGGATACGGAACTGAGTGAACTTCAGAGGGCGGTGAAGCGGCTGAACACGGGAGGCGTCCGTGGCACTTCGAGCGGAAATGGGCTCACGGCCGGGTTCGTCGGTTCTTCTGGAGGGGTCGGGGGGGTTGGCATCGCGCTGCCGATGTATCAAGTCCCCGAGGATGAGCACGAGCGTGTTGACGGGATCGACGAGGACGAATCGTTCGGTCGCAGCATGCACTACACGGAGATAAACGCCCTCCTGAACAGCCTTCACTTTGCGCGGGTTCGGAGGAGAGAGTCGATGGCTGGCCCGACGGCGCCGCACGAGAACCCCGCCCACCACCAGCCCAACGATCATCAGCACCGACACCAGTGAATGGGGGTTCGCACAAACAAACACGCAGGGCGCGCATCGCGTGGACGGGAAGCTTGTCCCGAACTTAGATTGCACAACAAAAAAACAAATGGAGCTCTACCGATATAGGCATTTAGTTACACACATCACGACGATAGTCCATAAATCAATTATTTGTTGATGATCATGACTGCAACGCCGTCGTATTTTGCTGCAAAAGGCGGTTGCCACCTGAAATTCTATGTAACACCACCGGCCCAAACCAACTCGCGCCACCGAGAAAGGCGGTCCACATGATGGTCCTCCGAGCGTGGGTCGTCGCGGTTTTGCTCATCGCCCTAGGTGCGTCATCCCCCCTCGTCGCGATCGCGCGGACCGAACAAGCGCCCGCACGACTCGACCGCCCCAATCGTTTCGTTCCCGCCGTGTCGCTGAACCGCGTGATTCACTCCTCTTTCCCACCCGCAGGCTCCCGCCACCCTCCCGTGGCCGAGGCGCTGGACCCGAGCGCGCCCGCGGTGTACGATAACGAAACATGGTGAGTATAAAAGTCGCGTCTTCGCCTAATCCCGCCGGCGGACTTACCCGCCGCCGAAGAAGCCTCTCTTCTCGCGGAACTCTAACTCGATCTTTCCTTTCCCGCGTGCCCAACTCCAGGGCGGCGTGCCCCGACTACACGTGCAACCCGTGCAAGTTCGACGAGAAGTGTCCCCCCGTGAATTTCACCGGCATCACATCGATCATATGCTCATACAAGTACGACGTCTGCGATCGACTGAGGGTTGAGCACCGCGCGTGCCGCAAGGCTCAGGCGCGCATGTGCAGGCCCGTGGAGAAGCAGGTCAAGACCGTGTGCACCAAGGAGGTGAACCGCGCGTGGACGAAGAAGTGCAAGGAGGACGAGGAGAAGCTCGACGCCGGTCTGAAGGACCTCATGGCTCAGCTCGACGCGCTGCGCGCCCTCAAACCCGGGAACTGCGGCTGCGCAGCTCCCGAACCCCCGCCGGAGACGTACACGCAGGAGTCGTTCACGTGCGGATCAGACGGCGAGGTGACGCTCAAGCCCGATGCGATCGGGGGCGGCGAGGTCGATACTAAGGGCGGGTGGTTCGGTGGGGGATCCGACTCGAAGAAAGAGAAGAAGAACAGGAGGGGTAAATCCCCGAACCCCGTCATGGCCGCTCAACTCAGGCTCGCTAAGCTCCGGGACACCACCGCGGATCTGCTCGTTGACGACGAGGAAGCCGTGACGGGAGTGCAGGCGAACGTGCCGGAGATGAACCTCGAGGGCCTGAACAGCGCGATGAGCCAGCTGGACGACAATATCGCGGCACTGGAGGATCTGATCCTCCAGCTGCAGAAGAAGAAGAAGGAGAAGGCGAAGAAGTGCTCCGCGCCGCCTGAGGGCACCGGGATGGAGAGGCACGTGCTGAACCACTGCCTCGAGGTGGAGGAGACGGAGCGCCTGTCCGAGCGGCACGAGGAAAAGTGCGCGAAGAAGACCGCGGATCTCATGGCGCACTCCGCCAAGCTCGAGGCGCTCATCTACGAGTCCGATCGAAGGATGGCGCTCCTGGACGCCCTTCAGGAACACGCCGAGGGGGTCGTGGAGGCTTACGGTGACGTCAACATAACGTCCACCGCGTTCGCGCTCCTGGGCCACTCGTTCCTCAACGCGAACTTCACCGACACCACCCGAAACCTGATCGATGGGATGATGGTAAACGAGACGAGCCTCTGCGCGGAGGTGCTCCCCACGCTGCAGTCATCCGTTCTCGGGTTGGGGATCTCCAAGGATCAAATCTGGTGCCCAACGCCGACGGGCACCTTCATCGGCGGCAGGGACCTGCCGGACTGGGCGCCCCACTTCCTCGTTGGGGTGGGCGTCGTTCTCGGTTTCTTTGTCTCCGCCTTTGTCAAGGCGACGCCGGCCATCTACGCCGTCATGTGCGATCACCCCGTGCTCTTCGTGGTGCTCGGCGTGGTGGTGCTCGCGGGCCGGTTTGCGTGAACAAGCGATCGGTACGGCTGGGAACGCCGAACCGGTCCGGAGCGCGCGTGAGATGTAAGATAATTCGCTAAATATGTTTGATGAAGTATTAAAACGCCGAAATCATGCAACGGGAGCGCGTAATTTGGCGTCCTCCTCGGCAGTCGTGGTCTGCACGACGAGCGGGGGAAGGCTCCACATGACCGGCATCATCCCTCCCGCAGGTTGGTTCGGCGCGAGCTTGACCGCACCGCCGTTTTGCTGCGCCACCACGGCGCCCGCGCCTCCCTGTGGGTGGAAGGGGCCGGGCATCGGCGCAAATGCCGCGCCAGGCGGGGGCGATGCGAAGGGCATGCTGCTCATGAAGCAGTGCAGCTGGTGCTCGAGCTTCGCCTTGTCCTGCTGCAGCGCAGCCTTATCCGCGGCGAGACCGCTCTTCTCGTTCTCCAGGGTGGTGTTGCTCTTCTGCAGGGACTCCAGCGTGGCCGACAGCTTCGCCAGCTCCTCGCGCAGTCGCTTGATCACCACCGCGGCATCCGTCACTATCGTCGCCTTATCCGTCTTGAGGGGCCCAGCCCCGTTGGGATCTAGCAGCGCGCTGAGTCCCATGAACCTGTCGTTCAGCGCCTCTCTTCGCAGCTTCTCGCGCCGCGACTTCTTGTGCTTCGACGCCTCGCGCCCACCCTCTTCCCGCCCCCTCTTGTCGCCCGACCCGGGCGTGCCCGCGGCGCCACTCCCCTCAGCCTCCAGCGCCGCTATGGTCTCCTGCGGGAGAGACATCTCCGTCATCTCCAGGGACGTGATCGCGCCCTCGTCCGCCGCGTCGAAGATGTCCGCCAACCAGTCGCCGGAGTCCTCGCGCTGGTCCTTGGCCATCTCGGTCGCCTTCTTCTCCGGCTCGCCCGCCATGGTTGGGTGCCTCTGCCGAGAAATTAAAAAAAAACCCTGGTTTTTTGACGACGTCAAGAGCGGGGCGCCCCCGTTCTTCTCGCGCGACGAAACGTGCGCTCGCTACCCTCGGTGCCGCGTCGGTCACGGAAGGATACTCCTACGAGGCTCGGGTCCGTCACTGGGAGCCAAACTTCGCGTCGCGTGCCACCGTCGCTCTGGCGCCCTTACAATGGGCCCTTCAAGGACCCTCCCCTCGGCAACCTGATAGATATTGAATCCGACCCTGTGATTCGTCGAAAAGACCGAGGCGCGTGCCCTTGAATGGTCCTGATTACAGACCATCGTTTTGGACCCACAAAAAAAAAATCAAAACAGAAAGAGACGTCGCTTGAGGACGTCGCCGATCTGTCGATTCGAGCAGCCGGAGGAGGAACCGGGACTTTTCACAAGCGGGTCGCTCGAGATCTGGGCCGGCTCTTCGCACCTCGAGATGTCCGAGCTTGAGCAAAGGAAGCTTCTCAAGCGCCTGGACGCGTGCTTGAAGCGACCGGAGAACCAACTATGCGCCGACTGCCCCTCTCGCCAGCCGCGCTGGGCGTCCGTCAACCTCGGCATCTTCATCTGCACGAACTGCTCGGGCATCCACCGCTCGCTCGGTGTGCACATATCGTTCGTGCGCTCCACGACGTTGGACACGTGGAAGGAGAAGCAGGTGGTGGGCATGGAGACGATGGGTAACGACCGCGCGAACGCGTACTGGGAGGCGAGCCTCCCCCCCGGGGCGAAACCCACGAGCTCGGCGCTGCCCGTGGTCGAGAAGTACATCAGGGCCAAGTACGACCGCAAGATGTACGCGGACAGCTCCAGGGACGGACCGATCAAGGGAGACGGAAGTGGAGGACCCGTCGCGCCGGCGCCCACCGCAGCTCCCACGCCGACTCCCGCGGCTCCCCCCGCGGGTGGAGGCCTGTTTGACCTGCTCGACGTCGCACCGGCAACAGCACCCGCAGCCACCGACGGAGGCTGGGGTGCTTTCGGTTCCGCCGCTCCCGCCGCTCCCGCCACCAACGGGGGATGGGACGCTTTCGGATCCACGGCCCCGGCTCCCGCGGCTCCCGCCGCCACTGGGAACTGGGACGCGTTCGGTGCGCCCGCGCCCGCACCAGCGCCCGCGGCTCCTGCCGCTGCTGGGGGTTGGGACGCGTTTGGTGCGCCCGCGCCCGCACCAGCCGCCTCTGCAGGTCCAGCTGCGAACGACGGATGGGATGCATTCGTGTCCGCGCCGCCCGCTGCCGCACCCGCCCCTCAGGCAACCACTGCTGCTCCCGCGGCGGCTGACGACTGGGGCGCATTCACGGACGCCCCCGCGGCGGCACCTCCGGCTGCCAAACCTCAAGTCTCAAATGATGACATCATGAACTTGTTCAGCACACCCCAAGGCGGCGGTATGGGAGGTATGGGAGGTATACCCCAGCAGCAGGTTGGAGGTATGGGTATGGGGATGCAGCAGCCGGGGATGATGCAGCAGCCCAACATGGGGATGGGCATGCAGCAGCCCAATGGCATGATGGGAATGCAGCAGCCCGGGACGGGAATGGGGTTGGGCGTGCAGCAGCCCAACATGGGGATGCAGCAGCCCAACGGCATGATGGGAATGCAGCAACCCAATGGCATGATGGGAATGCAGCAGCCCAACATGGGGATGCAGCAGCCCCACGGCATGATGGGGATGCAGCAGCCCAACATGGGGATGCAGCAGCCCAACATGGGGATGCAGCAGCCCAACATGGGGATTCAGCAGCCCCACATGGGGATTCAGCAGCCCCACGGCATGATGGGAATGCAGCAACCCAATGGCATGATGGGGATGCAGCAGCCTGGTATGGGGATGCAGCAGCCGGGGATGCTGCAGCAGCCCAACATGGGTATGGGGATGAAGCAGCCCGGCGGTATGATGGGGATGCAGCAGCCCAGCGGCATGGTGGGGATACATCAGCCTAGCGGCATGATGGGAACGCAGATGGGAAACATGCCCCTGGATATCACGCCGGACACCACGTACACGCCATCCGAGAAGAAGAAGCCGGAGCCACAGCACCACGCCGCGTTCGATCAGTTCAAGATGTTTTAGACGCCGAGCTTTAGTTTCGTGGCGCACTCTTTCAAGCCGACATTATAGACGAGTAGAAATCAACGTACATGTCTCTACAGTACTCCGCGCTCAACCCCTCCCCGCAGAAGAAGACGACGCCCTGTTCGCAGCCGCCTGGGCCCGGAGCCGCGCCTGTCGGGCTCGGTTGGCTTCCTCCTCAGCGAGCTTTCTAGCCTCCTCTTCGGCCTCGCGGATCGCGGCGCGTTCCTCCTCCTCGGCCTCCCACTCCTCGATCCGGTCCTTGATCTTCAGCAGACCGAACACGCCAAGCACGAGCGCTCCCACGAAGGCGACCAGGCTGCCCACCCCACCCTTCTTTTCCTTGACGTGGTGCGTCTTGAGCATGGCCACGAGCTTCGCGGGCAGGGCGCCGGTCATCTCCTCGAGCTTCTCGTCGCCCTTCCAAAGCTGGTACGAGGGCAGCGCCTTCACGTTGCACTTCTGAGCGATCTCAGGGAGCGCCTCCATGTCGACCCGGACGAAGTGGATCTTCTTGTACTCGGGCGATTTGGCGAGGGTGGTCATGTAAGGCTGCATGCTCTTGCTGGAGGAACTCCAGCCCGCGACGAACTCGACGAGGACCAAACCGTTGTCGCCCGCCTTCTTGAATATCTTGGCGTACTCTTCCACCGTGTGGCAGTTCACGATCCTGCTGAACGCCATCATCTTGCGGGCGCTTCCCGCGCGCCTCCTGACCGCCATTTTCTTTTGCGATCCAGTGCCCCGTTAAAAATCCGTTGATTGTATCGTTTAGCGCGACGGGTACCGAAGAGGACGTGCGCGCTACGAGAGTTCGACGCTTTCGTTTGACGAGTTGATGAACGTCGGTGGTTCCGCGTCGACGATTACGAGCTGGTCAGACCGACGGGCGCTGGAAGATGGCGGAAGGCGTGTTCTTCCGTTTGCTTTTATTTTTATTTTATCCTTGTTGGATCTCCGCGACGAGATCGAACAAACCCTAAGCTAAAACCTGACTTCAACGTAGGTGTCACCTTGGTATCATCTGGAAGAAACTTTTATAATTCACGTTGCAATTACCTATTTCCAACACCTGTGTCTTGCCAGCGGTGCCAACTTTTGACCTAAAACTTTTCCCGAGCCGAGGCCGAGCCCTTTACAGGCGGCGCACGTCCGAGTATGAGTGACGCCGAGGAATACTCCTCCGATGACGATGGTCACATCAACGACGAGTTCGAACCCCAAGTCGACCCGACCCTGAGCGTCGACGTCGGATCCGGCCTTTCGGTGCGTCCCGAGGACTGCCAATCTCCCCCTGCGCGATCAGTGGCTATCCCGCCCGCCCCGATCGCCCACCTCTTCCCCGCCCTCGACTCACCTCGAACTCGCCTGAACATCGCAGAGCCATGACTGGGCGGATATCGATAACTCCGACCTGGTCGCTAAGGTCCGCGGCAGCGCCGGTTTCCGCATCATGCGCGAGCTGCACGCTTGGGACGGCGCCCTCGAGGCGCCCCCGGCGCTGCTCGAGGGCAAGGTGTTCGAATTCTTTTACGTGCAGAGGAAGGAGGCTGATCTCTGGAAGACGCTCGTCAAGGAGTGCTTCCCGAAGAAGTACGAGGAGGCATCGAACGACAAGTCCGAGAAGAAGCGTCTGCAGTCTCTCTGGGCCCAGGCGGTGCTGGATGAGATCAAGGCGATGAGGGAGCACGGCAAGCACACCCTCCGCTTTCTCACCGCGGTTGTCAACGCGTCCTCGTCCGCGGCGGACCACCTGTTCCTGCGCCGCGAGGCCCTGAAGCACGGACCGGGCTCCGTGGAGGCCAAGGCGGCACCGATCCTCTGGGACCAGACCAGCAACAGGATCAAGGACCAGGCCTTCGACGCCATGCACCACTGGACAAACAAGGGTGGCGCTCAATCCGGCGGCGTGGCGCGCATGTACAAGCACCAGCACGAGCTGCTGGAGGAGCTTGACAAGCACTACACGATCGTGAACAAGGCTGTTGAGACGGAAGCCAAGCCCCCTCTTCCCTTGCACGTCATTCTTTCCACCCCGACTGGCTCCGGTAAGACGTTCACCGCGCTCATGGTGCACCTCAGGCTACTCAAGGTGAAGCACCCCAACGTCATCCTGGTCTACTCCGTGCCCACGAAGCAGGTCCTGAAGCGCGTCGGTCAAGAGTGCGAGGCGCACGCCGCGCCTTACTGGACCGCCGCACGCGACCACTCCGGCGACGGTACTCTCCACCAGGTGCGTCGTCCTTACTCCATTCGTGACAAGGCGCGGAACAGGAAGGCGCTGCGCGCCAAGGCGGCGATTGGCGAGAAGCTCAGCGCCGGTTCCGGCAACATCGAGCAGCAGCTTGAGTATGCCGCGGACGTGGGATACAAGCTCAAGGATCGCGGTGCCGGCAAGCCCGATATCATCATCGCCGACCTGAACACTACCGCTTCGCTTCTGAAGGCGGCTCACGCGGCGAAGGAGACGAGCTTCTACCATAAGAACAACCTGCTCCTCTACTTTGACGAGCCGAACATGGGTATCCACCTCGATCCCAACGTGCTCGGGGTTGTCTCGACGATCCAGAACCACATGCCCGTCGCTGCAGTCCTCGCGTCCGCTACACTGGGTCCCTGGGAGGGGCTCGAACCGTGGTGGCGCGGCACGACGCCCGCCAGGCAGATCACCATCAGCCTTGAGCCTTACGACCTGCCGATGTCAACCCTCAACGTGTACTCTGAGGAGAAGACCTCGATCTCGCCCATCAGCCCTTTGGCGCTGTTCAACAACCATGCAGAGTATAAGCGCGTCATGTCCGATGAGCGCATGCCGACTCTGCTCCTACGCCATCTCACTTCCGCTCAGGGTAACGATCTGCTGGGCATCAAGGGACCCGGCGGCGACTGGGACAAGATCCAGGGCGACGTCAAGTCTCTGCGCCTAGCCGTCGAGCCAATCTTCAAGGACCTGTCGTACGAAGAATTCACCCGTCTGAAGGCGCAGTGGGCGACGGGTGCCGGTGCCGCAAAGAAGGTTGACGGTATCCGCGGTGCCCTGTCCAAGGAGGGCGTCACGATGGTGGGTTGCATCGACCCGAGGAAGGTTGCGCTCATGCTGGCGGGTTACGGTGACTCGGAGCAGTGGACGCAGGAGGTCCACAGGCTCAACTCGAAGCTGAAGGAAGCCGAGCGCGTGATGAAAGAGTCCGCCAAGAGTGAAAAGAAGGCGAAAAAGAAAGACGAGGAGGAAGAGGCACAGATGGGCGATGAGACGGAAGGGCAGATTGGCCTCATCACCCTGCGACCGATGCTCAAGGTATCTGTGGCCGAAGCGCTTGAATCCGACATCGACACGCTCGTCATGCTTTCCAAGGGTATCGCGTACGCGTGTGGCAGTGGAACAGACCCTATGGTCAAGCGCCTGTACAACCAGGCTCTTTTGACCGTACCCGACTCTCTGAAGGGTCGCGCCCCGCCTCTTAATGTTCTCGTGGTGGATTACTCGTCCATCTACGGTACGGATTGTCCCGCGGTTGACACCCTTTTGCTTCAGGAGGATCTCGGTAGGTTACTGGCCTGGGAGGATCTCCAGCAGTTCCTCGGTCGTCTTCGTCGCGACGGTACCGCGATCTTCTACTCGCTTCGCACCCTGCGTCGAGCCGCTCTCGGCCCGGGAGCCGAGGAAGCAGAGGACTTGGCTGAACGCGAGTATCAGCGGGACGTGGAGGTGGCAGTTCTCGAGATGCAGGGCAAGTCACGCGATTCTGATGCTGAGGCTGACGCCCTCAAGAAATTGGCGGAGTTGAAGGGTCGCTCCATCGCTGAGACGGGCGCCCTCGCGACGGCTTGCGTGATGTCACTCGTGCTCCCGGCGCCCAGTGGTCTTCCGGATGGACTTCCAAAGGTTCATCCCTCCGAGCCCGCCGGAACAGACAAAGATCTGTTGGCCCAACTCGCCAAGCAGCTCGAGACGAACGGGGAGATGTTGGAGGCGATGATGAAGAAGCGCGCCGATCAAATTCTCGCCATCAACAAGGTCGAGGCCCTGGCTCTCTCGGCGAGCCCGTTTGTGAAGCGCACGGGTGGCGTTCGCTACCTCGGCGCGGCGGCTAAGACGCTTCAGGTGTTGTACGACGCTGACGTCTTCTCCGAGGAGGCGGTGATTGCCTGGGGGCAGCAGAAAGAGGCTGCGTTGTCACTCGATCCGGACATGGATGCGCGGTTCTTCGAAAAGGCGAAGCCGTTCATCAATTGGCTGGAGGAGGCTTCAAGCTCCGAGGAGGAGAGCGACGAGGAATAGTTTTGACTTGACAAACAGAGGTCGTTCTTTTACCGATATTTTCGTCCAGACTCTTGGACCTTCCAACGTTCACATTCGGGCCATCCTAGAAAAGTTATATCACGCCCAACGAGGTCGTGGTCGTAGCTTGGTTCTCGGATATCGCGCTCTCTGCCGGCGTATCGGCCGGGCAGACTCTGGCGCAAAGCGGCCAGCCGCCTCGACGTAAACACAGTTTCACCGCGCTCGGCATACTCAAAAGCGTATCGCAGATATCTCCTCAGTCTCTGCAACGTCTTACGTCTGAGGAGCAAGTCCAGTGCCTCATCACGCGCCGGCACGTGCTGGAGAGCGAGCAGAACTCCACTTAGGTGGCCACTGCGCAGACCCGCAGGCTCCGGAGCTTGACACGCGCATGATGTCAGAGTGGGATATCCAGTCCAGCTTCCTGACAGATGAAGAGCTTCGCGGTAGGTCGCTCTTACTTGATACTTATAGTGAGGCACCGCCTCTGCGTTGGTCCGGTCGCCAGCGCGTCGTCCACTTCCTCTTCACTTTTTATCTGTGGCGGTGTATTTCACCACTTTTTCTTTTTTCCCCAGAGTTTGGTTTCGCGGACATCTCCCAAGATGGTCAGAACGGCACACAGCAGACGCAGCACATCGGCGAGAAGAATCGCATACCCGCAGAAGAACTGGTAGGCTTGAACTCCACGCCTCGTGCGTCGGGCGGTGACAACAACGCGCCAAAAGTTCCGTGGGCCCAGGGTGACCTTCGCTGCCTCAAGGAGGCGATACCGCCTACCAACGGCTTCACCAACGCGATCCCCACGACGCTGCGAGAGCAGACGACCCACGCGAACGGGCTCACACGCGTGATCAAGTCAACCATAGTCGCCGGAAAAGCCGCCGGGTCGCAGGCCATCAAGAAGAAGAGGAGTTGCCGTCCCAACCTCGACGAGAAGACCCCGGACAAGAAGACGCGAAAGACGACCAACAGCCGCAAGAAAGGCCTCATTGACAGTCACAGCAGCGGGAGCGCTGCGAGCAGGCCATTCCTCGTCGACGAGAAGAATGGCTTGGCAGATATCCACAACCTTCCTTGCATCAACGGAGAGAAGGCTATCGTCAACGGCAACGGAGAGAAGCTTCGATCCAGTCAGTTTCGCGGTGTCACCAAGCACAAGCGCAGCGGCAGATGGGAAGCACACATTTGGGTCAAAGAGACAGGTAAGCAGATGTACTTAGGCGGGTATGATAGGGAAGAGCACGCCGCCGAAGCTTATGACGTCGCCGCCATGAAGTGCAAGGGTGGCATATCGGGGCGAAAGGTCAAGCTGAATTTCCCGGAGGCCAAGTACACAGAGCTGAGCGCTTACATGGCGTCAGTGAGCCTTGAGGAACTCGTCATGGCGATTCGCAGGCAGAGCCAAGGTTTTGCGCGTGGCTCGTCGGGTTTTCGTGGCGTCACCCAGCACCCGAACGGCAGGTGGGAGGCGAGGATCGGCATGCCGAACTCGAAGCACATCTATCTGGGCCTGTACAACGAGGAGAGCGCCGCAGCGCGCGCTTACGACATGGCTCTGGTTCGGCTCCGCGGACCCGGGGCCGCCACCAACTACACGCTGGCCAACTACAAGGACGAGCTCAAAGGGTTCGAGAACGAAAAGGCCGGCATTATGCAGCTCGACGCTAAGCCTTCTTGCAAGGAGGAGGTAAAAAACGAGGAGGCCTGAGGAGAGGATGCGATGACACGATCGTTGGACTACTATGGCTAGACATCTACGGTTTGATCGTCTCGTCCTTGATCAGGTCCGACATCGTCTTTGCAAACTTGTGTATGGGAAATCCCATCACGTTGAAGTAGCATCCGCTTATCGAGCTGACAAACGCACCCGCCGGCCCTTGAATACCTGTGCCGCGAGAATGACGAATTGAACTTTAGACGGTCTCCACGACGAACGTGTACATAAAAGAAAAGAAGTTTCAGAAAAGTAACGCACCGTAACCACCTGCCTTGTCGAAAGGTTCCCCGGTTTTCACGTAAGCTGCAATCTCCTCGGTGTCAAGTGCGGCGAATGTCACACGAGTGGTCTCCGAAAACGATTTCACGAGCCTTCCGTCCGTAAACACCATCGACACTCCGGTATGAACCTGGTGAGTCACGCCTTGCAGCGTCAGAAGCATTTGTGTTGCCTCTGCCCCGTCCTTGGGTTTCTCCATGATTGTCCCATCGGGTGCCTCCACCACCGTATCGGACCCTATGATCATAAACGGCTGGTCTTCCTTCTCGAGGCGATCGGCAACCTCCAACGCCTTGTGCTGCGCGGTCGCCATAGCATACTCGGCAGCGTTCGGGAACTTCGATTTGGCCAGGTCCTCGTCGAAACGCGATACCACCACATCGAACTTCAGCCCGAGATTACCTAGGATCTCACGCCTCCGAGGCGATGCACTAGCGAGTACAAGACGTCTAGCACACAGGGCTTCCGCGTACTGAAGCAACATCGTGTATTGGCCCTGCTCCTCACGTCCGGGTCGGAATGTAACAAACTTTTTCGCTGCCAAAAAACAAGCCAGTTTTATGGGTGTCCACCGCTGGGTCCTTGCGCTCACTTCTCTGCCGCACTCACAGGCATTGATCATCCGCAAGAAGCCGTCATATTTGGATAGCTTCAGACTAAGTTCAAGAGCGCGGAAAGGTGCTTCGTTCTCGTACAGAACGAGCCAGTCGCAGGGTAGAAGGGATTAGGGTTAAGGCCGATGGATCCATCGCAAGGCCTCGCAGGGATCCCCCCCGAGGATGAGAAGAAGATGACGGCGATGGTCGAGAGTATGCAAGTTCGCGACAGTCTTCGCATGTACAATGGTCTTGTGGAGAAATGCTTCTCCACTTGCGTGCAGAGTTTCCGGAGAAAGGATCTGGAGAAGGATGAGGAGCGGGTGAGGCTCCCACCATGACACGATCACCTGTCACCTGAACATCCCGACCGAAACCTGCCAACAGCTGACGTCTTTTCCTCTCGTTCCCGCAGTGCGTCACCAAGTGCTGTGAAAAGTTTTTGAAGCACTCCGCTCGCGTGAGTCTGCGCTTCGCGGAGCTCAATCAGCAGACTATGGAGCAGATGGGGGCACCGCCGTCATAGATATCTGATATTTTTAATAACGAGCTGCTAAATCTCCTCCGCACACTTTATTTACACGGTGACCTCAGCTAGGGCATCGAAGTAGGTCGGGAACGTCTTCTTCGTGCACGTCGGGTCCATGATAGTGACTCCAATACCCCCACACGCGGCGAGCGAGAATGCCATGGCCATGCGGTGATCGTCGTAGGTGTCGATGGCGACGCCCTCGTTGATCTTGCCGCTCTCAGGGGGAGTGATGACGCAGTAGTCAGCACCCTCGTACACGTCGCATCCGAGTTTCCTCATCTCGGTGCAGATGGCAATCATGCGCTCCGTCTCTTTCACCCTCCAGGACCCGACGTCACGGATGGTGGTGACGCCGTCCGCGTAAAGCGCCGCGACCGCGAGGGTCATGGCGGCGTCGGGCATGGCGTTCATATTCACGTCGATGGCCTTGAGCTTGCCGCCGGGGCCCGTCACCGTTACATCGTTTTGGCCCCACTCCACCTTCGCGCCCATCAGGCCCATGGTGTCCGCGAACTTGGTGTCGCCCTGCAGGCTGTCCGTGCCGCACCCGATCACCTTCACCTTTCCTCCGGTGATGGCTGCGCCGGCGAGGAAGTACGACGCCGAGGACGCGTCGCCCTCCACAAAAGCCTCGCCAGGGGACTTGTAGGTCTGCCCGCCCTTGATGACGAAGCGCTGCATGTCGTCGAAGATCTGAACCTCGACACCGAACCTTTCCATGAGCTTGACGGTCATGTCGATGTAGGGCTTGGAGATGAGCTCGTCGGTGATGACAATCTCGATATCGCCGGTGGACAGAGGAGCCGCCATCAGCACTGCGGTGAGGTACTGGCTGCTGACCGATCCCTTGAGCTCGACACGTCCGCCAGGGAGGCCGTCAGCCACGACCTTCACGGGAGGGCACCCGGTTCCCATGGTGCACTCGGCATCGACGCCGAGCTGCTTCAGGCCATCTACCAGGTCTTGGATAGGGCGCTCCCTCATGCGCTCCACCCCGTCGAGGACGAAAGTACCCTTGCCCGCGGCGGCAACAGCAGCGGTCAGGGGCCTCATCGCAGTGCCCGCATTTCCGAGGAACAGCTCGGTGCCCTCGACGGCAAACCTGCCCGCGCAGCCCTCGATCTCGAGCACGTTGTTCTCACGATCTTCGGTGATCTCGAGGCCGAGCTGCTTGAGGGCGTCCACCATGAAGCGGATGTCGTCGCTATCCAAAAGGTTCAGCACCTTGGTCTTGCCCTCCGCGAGGGCGGCGAGAAGCAGGATGCGGTTGGACATGGACTTCGAGCCCGGAAGGGTAACGGTGCCCTCGATCTTCTTGATGGGCTCAAGGAAGAGCTTCTCAAGGGTTCCGGTGGACGCCGTGACCGCACGGCTGGGCTTGACGGCCTTTCGCGCATCCCGCGTGCGGGGCTTGAGGGCGGCGGTGGAGGGCGCGAAGGCCGACGGCGCGGCGATGGCGCTCATATTTTGCGGCGGGGTTGCGAGGATGCAAGAAGCAAAGAGGCACCGAAGAGAATAGACGTGACGGAGCGTCAGTCACCGGACGTTCCGCGTTGCGTTACGTGCACTGTCGGGGTAATCGGATCGGCTCCACGAGGCGGCGGAAAAGGACTGGGACGAAATGCAGATAATCCTCCAGCGATGATTTTTCGTTTGCGAATCAATTTGCGAAATCAAAAGGTCGGTTGATTTTTTTCACAGGGGAAATCAACATGTTTTCAGTCAGAGAAATACGATATTTACGGTCGGACGGAAGAAGAGACGAGTTGATTTTCTCAGAGTTGAAAACGTCCTGGCTCCAAGCGAAAAATGCTTTGTGGATCTCAAGAGGGTGGTCTAAGGGTATTCAGACTGAAACTGACTGAGTACGAAGCTTCGTCTCTGCCCAGAGCAAATTATTTCGATGGAAGAATTCGCTGCTTGGCCAATAAAAAAAGCTGGCTTGGCTGGACGGAAGGAAAATGCATTCCGAAGCGGAGGATATTGACAAGAAATGGTCGAGATGGCTCTACTTTTCATTTTCGAACTAACGCATGATTCGAGACTAGCTAGCTGAGACAACTAAACAAAATAGGAATTCATATGCCAACGGAACGCGGATCCTTGCTTATTGTAAATCGTGAAAATAGTCGCTTCCGTGCCATGGCAAAGCGGCTTTGAGAAGGAATGTATTTCTTTCACGGCCACCGGTAATGACGAACTGTCGCGGCGAATTCAAGCTTAAATTTTCTACCCGATGGCAGCAAAACGCACTCTGAAATGGCACGTGCGAAAGGGCTCATCAAACTGAGTTCAAAACAGGATCGGTGTCGGTTGCGAAATGAACTCAGATCCTTCCATACATACTCTCGCTGAGCGATGCGCCACACGCAAACAGGTACAATCCGTCCGCTCGGCTCGAAATGTTCAGATTCAAGAAGAAAATGACATCGCCGGTTGATGTAATATGAGCAAGCAGCCATTGCAATAGATCGTGGTCATATCCTTTTTCGTGCGGCGTAAAGTCCGAATGCGCGCATCGCATAGATTGTAATCACGAGTCGAGTCGTTAAGCGTGAGCACGACGCTTGAAATACCGGAATCGACATCATAAATCAAGAAACATGCGAGAAAGCAACGCGAAAAACAGACAGAAATTGCTCATCTACATACAGATAGGCAAAAGATTGCCGAAATCAACAACGTTTGAGCGAAGAAGCCGATGTAAAAACCACGCGACGACAACAGCATCGAAAGGAAAAGCCGTCCGTGCAAACCAAGAACAGCGTGGGTGTTACCGTGCGCTGAAGGATGTGGTAAAGAAAAGAACGAGTAATCGAAATGAACGCATCAAGTAATGTTTAGTGGAACGAGGTTCAAAGAGTCAAAGGGGCATAAAGTGACATAAAACGACAAGAACTCATCTGTCAAGGATATTTTCGCGCCCAAAACTTAGTGCGTGCCATGTTACAGATGCATTGTACGCGCCACGTTATTTGGACATTGTAAAGTACAGGAACGGCGCTGATTGCGCATTCTTACGTATCCTCGTTTGTGATATCTGCTCACTGAGGTATTGAAAACTCTATGTGAGTGTGTCTATCGTTGTTTTCGCATTTGAGTGACTTTCTGTCGCATTATTTGCGCCTGATTTTTTATCGCTATTGAGAAGAGATCAACTTTCTGGCCACCCTGCGGAATCAATGCTCTATCTTCTTGTAGTCTTTTCTTCTAACGCGATGTTCTGGGCAGATCAATCGGTGTTTCGCCGAGTCATTTTAGATTTCATGAAGCCGTGCATTGACTGAGCCAGGGGCATTGCGAAGTTTTGAAAACGTTGCGGATTGACCGCACGCGCACCTGTTTTGTGTATTGCCATGGTGGCCTTGTTTTTATTACTCTCGGCAAGCAACTATTGCTTTCCGTCACTATTCGCTATGAATGCTGACTAATTGCGGACCCTAAATCGTCTGATAATACGATTCGAATCATATTGAATATGCCGGGAAGCTTCGCGGAACTGTGATCCTCGATGCCTAAACTCCGAACAGTCTTGTAAACCCAGAATAAATAATCATAGGCTGCGCACCACAAGAAATTGAATCACAGCAGCCAGCGGTCCAAACTCGATAAATGAGGATTCTTCATGCGCATATAACATTTTACATCAACGATTTTGGTCATGAAGTTTTTCAGCAGCCTTTCGGCCTCGGGGCGAATTGTATGTTAACACCAATTGATATGCGGTCGCGTAACTGATTTGCTGTGACCAAGTTTCACTTGATTTTTTATTCGGCTGCGGTTGATTTCGCAGATTTCTCGATAGTTTTTCATTTGAGGATCATCAAATCGCTCGATGATTTCAAACAGTGGGGGACATGACCGCGGACGAAGAGCCGAAGGTCGGCTCCAAGAGGAGCCGAGACGAGTCCGGTGATGACGACGCAGAGAAGAAAGCTGCCAAAGAGGAGGAGACCAAGGTGACCGACGATGCGGCTGGCAAGGAGGCGGAGCCTGGCAAAAACGACGAGGGTTCGGACAAAAAGCCCGATGGAGAGACTGTGAAGGATGATAAGCCCTCGACCTTCGGCTCCGCTAGCGCCGGAGGCGGCTTCGGGGGCTTTGGAGGCTTCGGAACTTCCAGCACCGGAGGTGGTTTTGGCGGATTCAGCGCCGGAGCGGGAGGCGGATTCGGTGGCTTCGCCAAGGCCGCGTCCACCGAAGGAGGGTTCCCTGCGCTCTCCTCGGTGTTTGGCGACGCAAACAAGCCCGTTCAGCTCTTCGGAAAGCCCGCCGCCGACGCAGGAGACGAGGACGGCGACGAAGGCGATGAGGATGCGGAGGGAGCGACCGATACGTACTACAAACCCGTGGTCAAACTCCAGGAGGAGGACGTCAAGACGGGCGAGGAAGAGGAGGAGTGTATCTTCGCGTCGGAGGGTGCGCTGTACGAGTTTGTCGCCGAGGAGGGCAAAGGGTCCACTTGGAAGGAGAGGGGCCGGGGAGAGATGCGCATCAACCTCGGCAAGAACGGGGGGGCTCGCATGGTCATGCGCGCCAAGGGCAACTTCCGGCTCATACTCAACGCGGCGATGTGGAAGGACATGACGTTCTCCAAGATGGAGGGAGGGAAAGGGGTGAGCTTCCCGTGCAAAAACGTGGTGTCCGGCTCGGACGCGAAGGTGTCCACCTTCGCCCTCAAGATGAGGGTGAGCGCGACCAACGTCGTTCAGCAGGTGGACGCGTTCATGAGCGCCACGCAGAAGGCACTCGACGCCATGGCACAGGAGGATACTAAGAGGCAGGAGGATTGAGTTGAAATAACGAATCACGAAAAACCACCACAAATCACCGCGCATCTCTCCCCACACGCGCATCTCTCCTCCTCCATTTTTTGCACCGCACCGTGTGGGCAACCGGTATTAGTCGTAAATCGCCTTGACCGCGACGGACGTCGGGATGGGGTTAAACGTGGACGAAGAGGTCGCTCAGCTTCGCGAGGAAATCAGGCGACTCGGGAGTGAGGGACCCGACGGGAAGACCGTGGTGCGCTTACCGTAAAAACTTGTCGTCCCCCCCGAAATCTGACGTTTCCGTTTTGCAGGTTTCGTTCGGGGCCTTGTTCGCTGACGACCGTTGCGCAAACATATTCGAGGCGCTCGTGGGTACTCTTCGTGCGGCGAAGAAGCGAAAAGTCATCCACTTCGAGGGGGAGATGCTCCTTCAGGGAGTTCACGACGACGTCGACGTGGTCTTGTTAGACTAAATATTGTAAGACTTTAGTCACGAGGCACCATCAGATGCCGAGGAGGCGTCTGTAATCCCTGCCGGGCTTGCACACGATGAAATCCTCCAGATCCTCATATTCCCTGGCGGATCCTCCTTTACCCCCCTCCGATGCCTTCAGCGCCTCAACGAAGGGATTCTTATCCCGCTTCCGACGCTTCTTTTTCCCACGCCTAGCCTCAGCCGCCGCGAGCTTCTGAGCCTTCTTCAGAGTATCTCCGTTAAGTGATGGCTTGGTGTCAGATACGATCCCTGGATCCTCCTTCGGCTTGATTCTCCGCCCCGGGCTAAGCGGTGCATCCGTCCAATCGTCCACCCAGCTCATCTTGTTCGCGAGGGCGGACCGCGTGTGGAGCACCTCCTCGAGATACTCGCCCCCTTTCCCTTTCTCCACAAAAGTCTCAAGGCTCCTGACCGGCGCCCTGGGACGTCCGTCAACATCCAACGAGAGCCTTGAAGCCATGTGAGCGCTTCTGAAGAAGAGTTCCCAGTGCCATATCTGTAATACATCAGCCTCTCGTTCGGGGATGATTGGGCAGCGCATGAGAACCTCGACAGAGCGCAGAAGGTAAGCACCGGCTGAAATAACAGCAGCCTCCTCCTTCGAGCCCGGAGACGCCTTACATATCCAGTCGAGGCAGCGCCTCGCCGCCTGCAGTGCGAGTAACGCCAACGATGGCAGCTCCGGGGTCGCCGAGACAGTTGCCTTCCCTGAGGTGTCAAAGTAAACCTGCACGGCGGTTAAAACTTTGTGCAGCGCAGTCGCGGCGTCTGACACTGCTTCGCCAGTGTCAGGCCCGTGATCGACACCAGTCAGCTCCGCAAGATCAGCCTCTAAGATCTTCAAGAGACATAGAGGGGCGAGTAAGAGACGACCTCTCGCTACCTGTCTAGATGCATCGACGAGAACATCGGAGAAGCTGACCACGCGCCCCGGGAGGGAATCCACGCGCTTGTAGTGATCGATCACCACCTCCGCCGCCTTCTTTGCGAGTTCCGGCTTCATGCGCTCGTGAAAGATGGCGTCGCGAACGATGATCACGCACGCGTCCAAGACAAAATCAGCATCAGTCGAGGCTTCAGCGCCACTCGAGTTTGCCAACAAATGAATCACGTCTAGCATAGCGGCGGCGGACTCATGCGCGGCTTCATCATCGAAAGAGGTGCGATGCAGAAGCTCATCGAAAGTGTTGCATACCATGGCAGCCACACTGCACATCGGAGAATGCTTCCCAGCGCGACCTGCGGCGACGAACGAGTTGGACGCCAGCGCTGGATGCACGCGTTTTGCCACTGTCTGAGATGCATGTATGCGCTGCGAGCTATTTGTGACCTTGAGAAGCAGACTGCGGACGAAGTTCATGCCTCCACGGACAGATGCCACCACGATGCAACCCCGCAGCAGCTTCAAAGCGGCGGCTGCTTCATGTGGAGTGCGCGACAGCCAGGCTGCAGCCGCGTGCTCAGCGCACGCCATGATCAAATCATGCACACATTTACTCACTGGATACCTTGACGTGATGGAAAGATCGAGCAAGCAACGCGCTGACACGTTCATGATGTGCGCAGGTCCGATGCCGAGATCCAAAAGCTTCACACATCCCATGAGGGACAACCTGCACCTGTCGCCAATCTTGCTCCTCGATGCCGCCGTTAACGTGCGATGCGCATCCAAGAGGTCGATAAGATACGCAGTCGTGTCGGTCACTTGTTCTTTGTTGTTCGACGGCTTCGAGTTGATGTGTCTCAGCAAGCCCAGCGATGACGCGGAGAACCTTGCTGCCTCGTCAATCATGACCTCCAGCGACAACCTGAGGTTGCGAAACTGCTCCTCCTTACCCTCGACCCCCGCACGTGTGAGATTTTTCACACCAGACACGACATCTAGCATTTGTTCGAAGGTTTCCGCCCCATTTTTGGGGTTTTCTCTCGCGTGCACGAGCAAGACGCGCAGTGCACCCGGTGCGATCCCCAACGCTGCGATTGGTTCCCCAGCTACCGTGTCTGCACCGATGAGACGCAACATTTCTCCCGCGACGTACGACGCCGCTGAAGCTGCATTGGACGATATCCTCGTGAACGTCTCCTTCGATTCGGCATCAGATGAATCCATGACGTCTCCCGCCAGCTCGAAAGCGAGGCATCTGACGGTATCATCTTGGTGAGAGGAGCCGACGTCAAAAAAATCAGTCGACCGCCTGACCAGTGTCTCGCTCGCACCACCACAAGCCATCTCAGCCGCCGCGTGCAAGGCACACGCAGCCTCGACGACGCCTCCCTTCAGCAACCCCGTGCACATCTTCAATGCCGCAGCCTCGCACGCCGGCGAGCACGACACGCCGGCGATCCTCGTCGCAGCCCTCGCGACGCGAACAGCAATCGTCTCCGACTGGGACGACGCCAGATCCACCACGCTCTCGAGAACCATCACCACCGCATACTCCTCTTCCGCGCGAAGCGTGCCATCCTTCAACGGCCAGCACCGTGCGACCACCTCGAAAACATCCACCCACGCCGGCAGGCATCCCCCGATGACCCCGTGCGCGGCGAGGACGAGAGCATCCCCTCGGAGCGCAGGCCACCGCCGCGCCATGGCCGGCATCGCTCTCGTCGTCAACTCGCTCGGCTGCGCCAGGCACACCTCGGCCAGATCATCCCGCGAGCGGCCGTCCAGGAGGTCCACCCACGCGGTGATGTCATCCGGCGACATGTTCCCGATGAATGCGGAGAGCCTACCAATCGCCCGTCGCTTCACGTCCCCGTCGCGGCTCCCCGCCGCGGCGACGGCGAGTGCCACGAGCAGCCGAGCTGGATTCCCGCCGAGATTGTTCTTCTCGATCGCGCGCTCTACCGTCGCCAGGGTCGCCGAGCCCAGGTCAGGGAAGCGGGCGAAGTGCGTCCTAAACACATCGTACGTCTCACCGGATATCGCCGCCTCCTCCGGCGCGTTCAGCAGGACGTTCACCGCGCACGTGCACCACGCCGCGGCCCTACTGGTGGTGGCCTTGGCATCGTCATCCCCCGCGCGCGCACCCGCGAGCTTCCTCCCCGCGAACGACAGGCACGCCCTGAGCACGATCGTAAGCAGCCTCTCATCCCCGGGTATCCCACCCTCGCCCTCGATCACCATCGATCCCTTGACGAGCCGCCGCTGCGTCATTTGCTCCTCGGCGACGGTCATGTCCGCCTCGAGGAGCGACTCGAGGATCTGCCCCAGGCCGTGCACAGGCCATTCCGCCTGCAGCAGCTCCGCGACTTCGAATGGCTCGCTCATCTCATACGGAGGCGACGGGCATCGTGTTCTAAAGACCCCTCGATCGCCGTTTGGTGCGCCACCGCGTCACCGGTCCACCCGTGTCCGCGTTTGTGGCGACACCCCGTTGGGCGCGAAAATCAAAGAGCACACACGGCGTTCGTGTTGGATAAATTTGTATCAATAAGTCAGGAGTGTTTGGCCGTGTCGTCTACTATGTACATCTTAACGCAAATGGCCGACGGGCGAGGCGCTCGCGCGTGCTTAGTAGAGGTCGGGTCTCTGCGCTTAGTAGAGCGGGGTGCCCTTTACCATGCCCTTCTTGAGGCAGATGCAGAACGGCTCCTGGTCCTTGAGAGCCTCCGCCTCGCGCTTCATCCTGGCCGACTGGTTGGCTCGGACCATCTGCATGCGGGACTCCTTGGCCTGCCTCTCCTCCATGAGCTCCTCGTCGGATTTCTTGGCCTCGGCGGAGGCGAGCTTCTTGGCCTTGTCCTCGCGCTCCTTGGCGCGCTTGGCGTCCTCCTCCTGGCGCTTCTTCTCGGCCGCCTCGACAGCTTTCTGGGCCTCGGCAGCCTCCTTCTCGGCAGCCTTGATGGCCTCCTTGTCGGCGGCAGCCTTGGCCTCCTCGATCGCGGCCTGCTTCTTGTCGCGCTCCTCCTTTTGGAAATCCTCGACGCCGAGGCGGTACATGTCCATGAGGTTGCCGAGGCACTTGCCCCATGCCTCCTGGTGGGCGACGGTCCAGCCGGAGCCGTACCCGGCCTCGAAGGCGCCGAGCATGGCGTCGCCGTAGGCGTCGAAGTTAGCCTTGGTCGCACCTCGGGTCGCAAGCACGTAGCCATTCTGGCGCTTGGCCTTGATGATCTTGTTGGGCTCTAGAAAGTTGTCCACGGCGTCGCCTGTAAACAAAACACGACGTCATTCTAATTGCCCATATGAGAGTTAAAATAAACTTACCGATGTCGTCGAGGATGGCGTCAGCGAGGCCGTCAACGGTGGGCGTGATGTTGGCGATCTTGTCGTTGAAGAGGCCGGGGATGGCCTGAGGGTGGATCTCGTTGGCGTGCTCGCGGATCCCCTCGATGGACTCCTGGATGATGCAGAACTTGTCCTCGTCGTCGGTGCCGGGGAGGTAGCGAAGAATCTCGACGCGGCTCTGAAAAAAGAGACCAAACTCGTCAAAGTCGAGCTCGTCGGAGCCGTCGATGTCGACCGCCTCGAAGACCTCGCGGAGCTTGGCCTTGTTGCCGGGCTGCGCGGCGATCGGGTCGATGCCGAGGATGCGGCAGAGATCCTTGTCGGAGGCGAGGGCGCGGCCGAGCTCGTCGAGAGACACGGTGCCTCCCTTATCGGCGTCGCACTGATCGAAGAGTTTCCTGATCTTGGCCTTGTCCTTGTCGTTCCACTCGGGAGGGCGCACGGCGATGCTCATGGTGCTCGGTGTTCTTGGGATTATTGGGAGGAGGTAATGTACTCGTCTAGATGATTCTCGATGCCCGGCGACGATAAGTCAGGCCGGCGCGCTGCGAGAATGGGGTCAATCACGTCAACCGGCGGAACCGCATTATTTTATCGAGAGACTCGGAACCCGCGGACTGCCGATCTGCATGGCACATGGTGATGACTCACGACGTGAGGTTTTGGGACGAAAAAGCACCAGATATTTTTGATGAGTTGATCGCCCCGCCTGGCCCACTTCCACTTCCCCGAGACTCGACCCGCGTTAAACAAACGCTCCACCCTACTCACCTCGCAAGTCAAACCAAAACATGCCTCAAGGTGAGTCTTAACGACGCGCGCGCCTCGCCTCCTTGTCCCGATCGGTTTCACGTCACCCGGGTTAACAAAATTCCCGATCGCCGCAAATCGCGTTCGCTAATTGGACCCACCCGTCAACTGTAGGATTCGATACCATCGCCCTTCACGGTGGCTACGACCCCATCGGTGATGAGAACGTCTATGGTCTCGGTCAGGGTGCCCCCCGCGGCGTTCCCCTCTACCGCACTGCCCCTTACCAGGTCAGTCAACCGCCGCATCTTCCCCCACCCAGACAATCGCTTTTTCATACCCCCGCTTTTCCGCACGATCCTGACCCGCCACCGCGCCCCTGTTCCGTTAACAGTTCAAGAACACCGAGCACGCCGCCAACCTGTTCGCCCTGAAGGAGCTCGGCAACATCTACACCCGTATCGGCAACCCCACCACCCACGTCCTCGAGTCGCGCATGTCCCAACTCGAGGGTGGCCACCCCCTCGCTGCGGTCGCCACCGCCTCCGGAACTTCCGCCGTTTTCTACTCCATCATCAACCTCGCCCAGGCTGGCGACAACATCGTGTCCAGCAACAAGCTGTACGGTGGCACCTACACGCAGTTCAACGACATCCTCCCCACCCTCGGCATCACCGTCAGGTTCGTCGACATGAACGACCCCGAGAACATCAGGGCATCGGTTGACGACAAGACCCGCGCCGTCTTCTGCGAGTCCGTGTCCAACCCCGCGCTCGAGATCTGCGACCTTGAGGCCATCTCCAAGGTTGCCCACGACTACAACATGCCCCTCATCGTGGACAGCACCTTCTCCACCCCGTACCTGACCAGGTGCTTCGACTTCGGCGCGGACATCATCGTCACCTCCCTCACCAAGTGGGTCGGCGGCCACGGCACCGGCGTCGGCGGCATGTGCATCGAGAAGGGCGGGTTCAACTGGGCCACCGGCAGGCATCCCCTCTTCGACAAACCGGACACCTCCTACGGCGGTCTCCGATGGGGCCACGACCTCCCCGAGACCCTCGCGCCCCTCGCGTACAAGCTCCGCATGCTCACCGTCGGGCTTCGCAACATCGGAGCTGCCCAGTCCCCCGATAACGCGTGGATGTTCCTCCAGGGTATCGAGACCCTGTCTCTTCGCATGGACCGCCACTGCGAGAACTCCCTCAAGGTCGCCGAGCACCTCAAGTCCCACCCCAAGGTTGCCTGGGTCAGATACCCCGGCCTCAAGGACGATCCCGAGTACGCCAAGAACGTCAAGTACATCAAGGGCAAGGGTGGCGGCATGGTCATCTTCGGCATCAAGTCCACAGACGCGCGCAAGGCGGGTTCCACCTTCATCGACTCTCTCAAGCTCATCAGCCACGTGGCCAACGTCGGCGACGCGCGCACGCTCGCGATTCACCCCGCGACCACGACCCATTCGCAGATGAGCCCCGAGCAGCAGTTGGCGGCCGGCGCTCCCCCCGACATGGTGCGCCTCTCCATCGGACTGGAAACGGCAGAGGATATTCTCGCAGACATTGACCAAGCGCTTGAGGCTGCAAACTAAGGAAGCATGTACAAACAACGCAGGGTGCAGACGCACACGCAGAGACCAGACGAATGCGTATTAGCTATCATTGACACTTGAGTAATTTCACCTCCTATTTTAATCAAACCTCCATGTCGTCGCCTTCGACTAATGCGTAGAGTCCAATCGCCTCCCTGATGGGATCCAGCGCCGCGTCGCTGTTGTCCCCTCCCCCGATGGCACCCTCCAGCAGTTTCAGCACGTCTCGCGGTGTGAGCACCTCTTCGAACGGGGGTCCGAGGCGGACGGCGAAGGACTCGTCGTAGCATCGGCGCGCGGCCCTGGCCACCGGCGTGTTCACCAGCGACCGGACGTACTTGACGTCGCCCGCGGAGGCGCGAAGCTCCGAGAGCTGCTCCCAGTCCGTCTCAGCTGCCGCCCGGCGCCAGCACGCCTCCAGAAGGGTCTTATTCGCCTCCCTGAACGCTCCTCCCGCGGACGCAAACACTGAAAAAGCGTCGAGAACGTCCTCAGGCTCGCTCCCCGCGGCGCCGCCGTTGCCCTCGCCGAGGCAAGATTCCACCAGTCTCAGCGGAGGTAACGGGGCCGCAGAGTCGTCTCCCTTGCCGCCGGACCTGCGCGTCACGAGGCCGGACTGGATCTCGGTGAGGTCGAGCGCGGCGTCGATCGACACGATCTCGTCGGCGTTGCTCGACGCACCGGCGGCGAGGAGCGAGAGCTTCGCGAGCGACAGAAACTGCCGGCGCTCGGCAAGCGTCGCTCCCTTCCCGGAAATTCCCTTGGTTCCAGTGCCGCTCAGCCCGCGCAGCGTGGCCGCCGCCCCGTCGTAGTCGTCGGCGCGAAGCTGATGCAGCCAGAGAAGCGGCGGGCGGGGACGCAAGCAGTCCGTGAGTTCGTCGTAGAACTCATCCGGAGTGTTCTGAAGCGTCTCCGCAATCCTCCCGCCCACGCTGCCGCTGAACCCGGGGTGGGACATCGAACGCTCGAACATAAAGGTGGCGAAAGTACCCTCCCCGTCCACCGGGGCGCCTCGCAAGGTGCGCATGTGGTGGTGCAGACGCGCCGTGGCGGCGGCCACGGCGGTGGCGTCGGCGGCTTCGGCCACCGCCGTCTCGCACACCTCCGCGAGCTGCTCGTATCCAAAGTGCGCCTCAGCCACGGCGGCGACTGCGTCCATCGTGACGCCAAAGCTTTGTCCTCGAGCGCCGTGGAACCCGCCCGATTGGCCGCCGCCCTCGCGTGCGGCGTCTATGAGAGCGGGTAGCACCGTGTTTCGAGCTGAGATGTACTCGGCGCGTGCGGCGGCGCGTTCATCCGACCCCGGCTCCGCGGCGGCGACGTCCGCCGCGCACGCGTCCAGCAGCGGCGTCGCAACCGCCAGCAGCCTGGATCCGAGCGGCGCGGCGAGATCCGGAGCACCTCCTCGGGCAGCCTCGTCCCTGAGAAGCACGGCGGCGACCGCAGCCGCGCGCAGGGCCCGTCTCGCGCCCTCGCCCGCGTTCCACCTCGGCGCCGGCGCGGTCACGCCCGAAGAGACGGATGGCGGATAGAGCGGCGCGTGGGACCGCCTGTAGTCAGCCGCGGCGTTGAGCGCTCCGAGCAACGCGCGTGAGAGGGTGTCCAGCGCGGATGCACGCTCGTGCAGCGACCTTTGGGAGTTGGCGCCGGCGTGTGCGTCGATGCCGTCCGCCAGCGCCGGAAGAAGCGCCGTCGCCGCGCCCGTGGCCCGGCTGTAGCACACCTCGGCGGCGGGTCGTCCCTTGACGGCGGCGTCGGACGACTGCAGCGCCTCGCCCGCAGCCACCGCGGCGTCGCGAAGGAGCTCCAGAGCTTTTCCAACGTCGTCACCGCCGCCTCCTTCCAACTCATCAGCCTCAGCGGCCTCGTTGTGGATCTGTCTGACGCAGAGGAGCGCCGCGACCATCTCGCCGTGCTCCAAAATTTGTTCTCGCTCAGCCGCGGAGAGGAGGTTGTACACGCCAGCCGCCTCGACGAGCCACTGCAGGAACATGTCGTGACGCCTGGCCTTCTCGTCCAGGTGCATCTCTACCGCAGGTCCCGGGCCGGATGGACCGGGCCAGTGCTTGGGGAGCGCGTCGACGATCGCGCGGCTGTTGGACGCGAAGGGAGCGGCGGAGACAACCTCCGGGGAGGCGGCGGCGTCCAGGGAACTGGTAAGCGCACCCGCCGCGCGAAGCCTGAATCCAGCCTCGGAGGGAACCCCGCCGCTGCCACTCGCGTACGCGGCGAACTCGGCACGCACCGCAGCCTCAGCCTCGACGGGATCGACGTCGACCGGAGGGAGGGGCATGTCCATGGCGGTCAAAGGCGCCGGCGCCTCCGGCTCCGTCTCCCGCTCAATCTCCACCGGCATCATCGCCGCGCCGTCCGCCGTCGCGGGGGAGTAGGCGACGACCCCCATGAGCTCCGTCAGCATGAGCCAGCCCCCGATCGAGGGCGCGGCCGCGGCTGACATCACGCGACCACCTCCAGCCGCCGGGTCGTGCATGAGCATCTGGTCGCTGAGAGTCTCGTTCGCGAAGAGCGCCGCGCCGCCGCCGGGGGTGACGACGAGCGCGGCATCCGTCGGGACGCCACCCGCGAGAACCGTCGCACCGCCGCGCGCGCCCCCGCTCGGGACGGCTCCCGCGGCCGGTACCGCGGACGCCAGTACGGCGAGCGAGGAGCCGACTCCCGCGCGTGTCTCGGCGCGGTGGAGCGACCAGCGCCGACCCTCCGCGGCGAGCACGACGACCGTTCCTCCCGGCGCGGGCGCGGCGGACACGAGCTCGACGTCGCCCTCCGTTCGCAGCGCCGTCATCACCGCACCCAGCGCGCGGTTGGAGGTGACCATCGCGTGACCCCCGCCTCCGGCCCGGTCAACCTCCCACTCCTCCAGGCGTCGACCGGTCAGCGCGATGAGCCTCGTGGAGTCGCCGACGGCGGCGGGTCCCGCCCACGCGAGCGACCTGACGCGAGTAGCCTCGTCGGTACCCGCCGCATCCACCGCGAGGGGGTCGGCGAGGAAGCGCAGCGCAGCCTTCGCCGACGACATGGCCGCCATGCCCCACTTGGACGGCGTGGATACGGCGTTGGATGCTCCACCGGGCGTCGACGCTCCCCCGGGCGTGCCGCCGCCGCTCGCGCCGTCCCTACGCATGGCAGTCACCGTGACGGTTCCCTTCGCGACGCACTCCACCAGGAAGAGCTCACCGCGGTCGCATCCGACGACGGCGATCACCCCGCCCCTCGAGGATGGCGTGGCGATCATCGCGGTGACGCAGGGTGCGGCGGCATTGTCCTCTCGCCGCGGCAGCCTCGCCTCTCCCATCTCCTCCCTCGCCCCGCTCGCACCGTCGCATCGAGCCACGGCAACCTTGCCCGAGGCTGCGCCTGCGGCCACCACCCAGAGCGTCGCGCCCCCGTCCGCGGAGGAGACGTGCACGAGGGGACCCGATCGGTCCCCGGCCACGCGAGGAGCGACGTCGTACTCGGCGTACGCGTCGGGCACGGCGCCGCCCTCGGAGGAGCGATCGCCGGCGCGCGAGGGCAGCGCCCACGCGTGCACTTTGCCCTCGTGCGTCACCCACGCGGTGCCGCATTCGGCATCCAGACCGCCGCGCGCGCTACCCGCATCGCCTGTGAGATCATTCGTGGGGGGAGAGAGGTGAGGGTCGGGTCGTCGACGGTCGCGCGCGCGAGATCGGGCGCGCGAGGCGGTTGGCGAGGGTTTGTTTTTGTTTTCGCCTGGGATCGGTCCGTGCGGGTCCTTACCTGTCTGGAGCACCTCCAACACGCGGCTCGGAAGCTTGCACTGCACGCGCCACATCTTGCCCGAGTGCGCGCGAGCCTTCGGTTCGATACGCCGCCCCGCGATACGTCAGGCGGCTGCGGCTTTGAGCCTCGGTTCCCACTTTTCAAATATTGTGGCACCGCTCTGACAGAACTGACCTGCCTCGCCTCTCGCTGCGAGAGTTTTTCTTCGCTCAGTGCACACCCGCGCTGGCGAGGGGCTGTGGCCGCCGGGGGCGACGCGAGGTGCGAGGCGAACCTCCTCTTTGGTCGGTCGGTAGACATGGGTCTATTCGGGGATCTGCCCTCGGCGAAAGACCGATCGTCAAGGGGCGATGGGGGCAGATCGTCCGAGACTCCGACGGGGGGCAGATCCGACGGCGTCGCGGCGACCACGACGCCCGGTTCCACCGCGGGGAAGACCGGGGGATGGTCGGGAGCCGGCAGCGCGCTCAGGGCCCCGCCGCGGAAGTCCCCAGCGCTGCTCAATCCCCAGATGCTCAAGGCGCAGGCGGCAGCGTTGCGCGCGCAGCAGGCCAAGCTCGCGCGCCAGAAGGAGGCGACCTCGACCGATGGGCCGGGAGGGTCGTCCGCGGCCAGGACCCCGGGGACCCGACCGTCCGCGTCGGCGACGCCCGTGGTGGTTCGAAAGACGGGTATAGGCGGCGGGGACGTCCCCGAGCCGTCGGCGGCCAACTACGGCACCCTGAGCGCCGAGGTGGACGACGAGTACACGCCCGGTCAGCCAAACTCGTACGAAGACGTGGTGCGTTTGAGGACGCGGCGAGCGGCGACGGAGGCGGCGGCGAGGGAACGGGAGCGTCAGAGGGTGGAGCTCGAGAGGCAGAGGCACGAGCTCGAGGAGGAGAGGAGGGCGGCGGCGGCGGCGGCGGGCACGGCACCGGACAGGAGCTCTCTCAACGTCACGGGGGAGGAGGCGCACACGCGCCGCGCGACGCTCACGTTCGTCAAGCCGGGCTCGAGGCTTCACGCTCAGGGCTCGAGGCTTCACGCTCAAGGCGCGGCGGTTTTAGCGGGTGAGGCAGAGATGAAGCCGGAGATGAAGCCGGAGCCCCAGAAACCAGCCGCGCCCGTGAAGGACAAGGGGATGAGCCTCGCGCAGAAGATGATGGAGAAGATGGGTTGGAAGGAGGGCTCCGGCCTGGGCAAGGACGGGCAGGGCATGACCACGCCGCTGATGGCTCAGAAGGATGGAATTCGATCCGGTGTGATTGTCAACGCGCCTGAAATGTTTCCGAACAGGTCCACCGTCATAGGAGACGCGCCCGCCGAGGGTGAGGGGGCGCGTCTCGGAGCGCCGGCGTTTGTCTCGTCGAGTGACGCCCTCGTCGCCGTCGTCCCGGCGGCGGGCGAGGAGGAGAGATTCGCCGCGCCCACGAGGGTGCTGCTGCTGCGTAACCTGACGGGGCCGGGGGAGGTGGACGGGGACCTGGAGGACGAGGTGGCGGAGGAGTGCGAGAGGTTCGGCGCGGTGGTGCGGGTGGTGATATTCGAGGTGACGGATGCCGGGTTCCCGGCGCGGGAGGCTGTGCGGATATTCACCGAGTTTGTCGAGGACGCATCCGCGGAGAGGTGCAGGGCGGAGATGGACGGTCGATTCTTCGGGGGCCGGACGGTGCGCGCGACGTTCTACGACGAGGACAAGTTCTTCGCCAACGATCTCGGTCCGCAGCCCGGGGAAAAGGCTGTGGGATTGTGACGACCCGAGGAAATACTCTTAGTGTGTTGATGACGGATTTCATTTCCGTTCTCACTCCTCCTTGCTCTTCTTCTTCGCCGGTGAGGTGAGGAGCGCGAGCGCCATGGCGAACCCTACGCCGATGACGCCGCACGCGATCATGGTCCCGCCCCACATCTTCGGAGATCCTTCGAACGCCGCCAACGAACGATCCCACGCTCCCGATAAACCTCCTTTCCGAAATCCAGCCAACACCCCCGCGAAGTCCTTCCTCGCGACGCTCATGAAATGGTCCGCGGCGTCGTACGTGTCTATGATGAGCAGCGCCAGGGATTTGGTCGTCTCGGAGATTATTCTCTGCACGGGCGTCGCCTCAGGGGGCACGTCGTGAGCCCGGGCATCCGCGTACGTCGCAGTCGCAAACTCCGCCATGGCCTCGACGGTTCTCGCCCCGGTGTACTTGAAAACCTTCCTGTCCCTGAACAGCAGCATGGTGGGCAGGCCCCGGACGTGCTGCCTGAATCTGCCCGTAGTCACCGGGTTGTTCGGTCCGTCGATGTCGGCTACGATCACCGCATTGTCCATCTCCTCCGCGAGCCGCGTCCATTCGTCATTCATCCTTGTGCAGTGGCCGCAGGTTTTGCTTTTCACTCGGACGAACCAAACGCCCGCGGTCTGACCCGTGGCCGCCTGCGTGTGATGCTCGAACGTCGCATCCGTGAGGGTGACCACCTCGGCGGCGTTGGCAACCCATGCGAGGCACAAAAGCGCCAGAAGCGTGATGTGCGCGGTCAAACGCATGAGGAAAGTGTGAGACGGCATCAAACAGACGGGCAGGCAGCTGGGGAGACGAACTGACCGGAGAGCCGGTCGAGCCACTGACTGAGACTCCTTGTGCGACCTATTTGGACTAACGGGTCTGACGTCGGGTTCAGAACGAGGAGCGCGCGTGGCTCGTATTCCGTCGAGAATCTTCCTCCGAGGTCCTCTCCGAGCGTGTTTCCAACCCGCCGAGGAACCCTCGCCCTCCAGACCCGCACCCCGCGCGGTTAGATCGGTCCGTTCTCAGAGAGAAATCCACGATGGCGAAGCAATTCTACGGAGAGGCTGCCAACTTCCCGGGGGCGCCCGAGAACTTCGACCCGTCCGACCCACTGGCTGATAAGGTCGCGGCCATCGCGCAGAGGGAGCACGTGGTCCGCGAGAAGATGGTGAAGATCGAGACCGCCAAGGTGAGCGCCCGGCGCGACACACAACTCCCACGCCACGCTGGACACGCATCCAAAAATAAACCCTAGGCCACGCCGGCCCAACCGTGCGCCTTCCACTGACGCGATTTCCCCCCGTCCCTTCAACCGCAGCTGCTTCGCGAGCGTGTCCAGGAGTGCTACAAGATGGAGGGCGTGAACCACTACCAGAACTGCAAGGAGGTGAGCTGACCAGCCCGGTCGAACGATGGATTACCGATGCACGATATTTTAACACTTCCACCCGCGTTCCTCTCGCCGCGTCGACTGACCCGCATGTTCCCCACCTTTTCTTCACGCAGGAGGTGAAAGCGTATCTGGAGTCCATCAAGAACGTCGGTGTGCATCGTTCGAACATCGGGCCGAACGACAAGGCGATCGATCAGCAATAGGATCAGTCGGTCGCGTGTAACAAAAACTTTCTGTGTTTTCGATTACCACCCCCCCTCACGCTAACACCCCGTCAGTTCGCTACCACTCCCTCACACCCCGCTCAGTTTACCCGCGACGCACGCCGCGAACACGATCGCCCCGTACTGCGTCCCGTTACTCCTAAACTTAGCCGCGCAGTCGTCTCCGTCGTCTAGGTTGACGTCCCTCACCTGCCACGCGAGGTGCGCCGCCGACGCCGCCGCGCCGACGTAAAACACCGGCCCGACGCCCGCCGCGTGTCCCGCCGCGCACAGACCCGCGGTGGATGCGGCGCCGAACATGGCCAGGTACTTCTTCGTCCCCTCCGCGCGTCCACCCGCCATCTCCCGCAGACGCAGCGCCGTGGACTTGACGCCGATCTTTTCGTCATCCGCCGCGTCCTGGTGCGCGTACACGGTGTCGTACAGCAGCGTCCAGAACACCCCGCTGGCGTACAACGGCGCGCACACCGTCGGGTCCAGTTGCCCGTGCACCGCGGCGTACCCGAGCAGCGCGCCCCAGTTGAACGTGAGGCCCAGGAACGCCTGGGGCCAGTTCGTGACGCGCTTCATGGCGGGGTACGCGGCGACCAACGCCAGGGACGACGCGCCGAGCGCCACGCTGAAGTCGTTGAGCCTGAGCAGGATCCCGAGGCCGGCGAGCAGCTGGGCGCCCAAAAACACGGTCGCGGCGGTCGGTGACACAGCCCCGGACGCGATCGGCCTGTTCCTGGTTCGCGCCACCAGCGCGTCGATGTCGCGGTCCCAGAGGTCGTTCACGGTGCAACCGGCGCCCCGCAGCAGGAACGCGCCCGCGCAGAACAGCGACGACAGGTACGGATCCGGCGGACACCCCGGCGGCGCGGCGAGTGCGATGGACCAGAGGCACGGCCACGCGAGCAGGTACACCCCCGCCGGTCGGTCCAATCGCACCAGCTTGGCGTAAGGCACAACGGACGGAGGCAGGGTCTCGTCCACCCACGTGCGCTCAGCCTCGGGGGCGCGCGTGAATCCGCCGTCGTGCGAGGCGGACGTCGCATCGCCGGAGCTCCGTCGATCCGCGTCCTCGTCCGTCTCACGCGCGGTGGCATCGACCCGATCGGACGCGTCCCCGCCCACCCACAGCGAGTGGGAGGCGGCGTACCCTCGAGAGAGAGATGCGGGAGATGCTCCGTCGGATCTGATGCCGACCCGCGGGGAGGCAGCGAAGGCGTCGACGCCGAGACGCGCGAGTCCGCGACGGGGTTCGGACGCTTCCTGGAATGACCAATCGCGCGTGTGTATCGTCATCTCCCGTCCCCAACCCTCGCCGAACCACCGGAGCTGTCGCGACGTCGCCCACTCCCCCGCGCTCGCGCCGTCCCATCCCCGATGCTGCGCGGGCGACGCCTCGACGAGCGCGTGGCAACGCGTCAGCTGCCTCCCCGCGGCGGCAAGCGTCCGCCTCATGTATCCCAGGTGCTATCGAGATCTTATAGGACACGCTCCGCACGTCGCTTTTCTACCCACCGTCGCCGACGGCGAGTGTGTCCCGCGCGACGTTTGGTTTTGTGGTTGTCAGAAACATCAGAGACAGAATCGATGAGCGCGGGGACGTGGGTCACCGCGAGTATGGCCACGAGTGACGGCTCGACGATGCTCAAGAAGAAGGTGTGGGCCGTGGTGGGCAACCACGGCAAGAACCCCGTCGTCGGGCAGCTCACCGAGAGGCTCAGGAGCCACGGAAAGGAGGTGCATCGTGTGAACCCGTACGGGAAGCCCCCGGCCGAGTACAAGTCGCTCGAGGACGTCCCTGGGTCGGTGGAGTGTGTGGATCTGGTGGTGAATCCGAGGATGGGCATGGATGTGGTGGAGCAGATGGGCGAGCTGGGGATACCCAACCTGTTCGTGCAGCCGGGTGCCGGGTCCGAGGAGATAAGAAACCGATGTCAGGCTTTGGGCATCGCGCTCCACGAAGGTTGCGTGCTGGTCGAGCTACCGGCGGGAAGGCTATGAACGACATTCTGCGTTTAGGGTTATATATATACGAACCAACCGGCGACGTCACTTCTTGGCCATGTACCTGGCCATGCGGATCGAGGCGCGGATCGCGTTGCCGGCGTACGCCACGCGCCCCTCCGCCTGCTCCGCGGTGGCGCCCGGCCCGATGATGCCCATGCCCACCGGTTTGCCGTGCTCGAGCTCGAGCTGCTTGAAGATGAGGGAGCAGGTCGAGCCCATCTCCTGACCGTGCAGCGTCGATCCCTTCTCGATGTATCCCACCACGCACACCGCGTCCAGGGCATCGTCCTCGAGCATGCGCTCCACCACCAGCGGCGCCTCGTAAGTGCCCGGGACCCACACCACCTGGTCCACCCTCCCGCCCATGGCCTCCGCGCTCACCCTCGCGTCCTCCAGCATCCTGTCCATGAGCACGTTGTGGAACTCGCCGATGACCACGCCCAAACGAACGGGATCCGAGGACCCGTCGCCCACGTGGAACACGGACGCATCCTTCCACTTGCCCGCCTCACCCGGGGTCTGATGCGCAAACACCACCGCGTCGTCGGTCTCCTGGACGCTGCCCGGGGAGTGGAAGGTGTACTCCTGTTCGAGCTTGGCGCGTTCATCCGCGGCGGCGGCGACGGTGCGACCCTGGCGCGATTGCTTGGCGTGGCGTCTGGTCTGCTGGGATCGAGGACGGGGCACCGTTTCGGAACGGGTCAGTCGGGGACGATGCGATTCGACGACGACAATCGGACAATCGGGTGGTCGGATAGATGAGGGAAGACGGGACCGGGGGGGAGCTCACCGCGACGCGGGCGGGTGCGCCGAGGATGACGCGGCCGGTGTGAAGCATGGCGGAGGCTGACATGTCTCTCTTTGAGTTTCGCGAGCGTGGAGCGCCGCAACGTGTGTCGGAAGCCACCGAGGGGAATCCCTAACCATCGACTCACTCCGAGATCTCTCCAATCTGCCAATCGGCCGGTGCCGATCTCGCGCTCCTGTCGACGAGGAAAAGACGACCCATAAGCCGCGACACCGGCGCACGTTTTGGGGTACATAAACGTCTTGGGCCCGTAACCAATCATCGACTGTACTTGAACAGGATTCATTTCTACAGTAGATACACCCTAATCAGTATTCTCCAAATACTGACAAGCTTCTCATGTCGGAAGAAGAGTTATGACTCCGTAGTCTGAGCCGGAAGTCTGCATCGCTCCCACGGTTGAAAGACCAGGGACTGTGCTTGATGATGGCCCCCTAACATCATTCCAGTTGGGGCGGACGGCTATGGAGCGTTCGGACGGCTGAAGTTTTTTGCCAATTCGCAATTGCGATTCGGCTGAATGGCATCGAAAATGGTGACTCATCCCAGGGGAAAGCAAAAGCAACAATAAAGTAAAGTAGGGTAAATTGCATCGCCAATCGTCGGAAGGAGTCAGGGTTTACAAACCGTGAAACCGTGTCCCCTCCCGAAACCGCGAAAAAGCTTTATCCGCAATTCTGCTTTTTGGCGGCTTCACTGCGCGCGCACGTCACGTGCGGGTGTAAAGATTGCTCGTGTACCGCGGCGGATTGTGCGGCACTCGAATACGATCCATCTGCGCGCGTCGCAACTCGCGTCACCTCAAGGGAACGCCACCGCGTCCGCGTAATCCCCCTGCGTAAAAACCGGGGAGATCACAGCGTAACATCATGTTGGCGCAATGTCAAACCGTTCGGCTCGTCGCCCCCGCGGCGCTCGCGCGGCCGCGCGCGACCATCGGAAGCCGGAAGGTCGCCCTCGGTCAGCACCGCGTCCAGGTGAGTCCCACCCCCACGCGCGTCGCGAACCCCGCGCGATCGAAACCTGGCGCCGATCCCCCCCGCGCCAACAAAAAATCCGCCTGTTCGAGGCCCCCCGCCAATTCTCACGAGTCCCTCCCCCCCCCGACCCCCGCGTTCGCAGGCTAAGAGCGTCAAGAGCAGGGTCGTCGTGTCCTCGCGTCGCTCGATCGTCACGCACGCCGTGCAGCCGCCCGACCAGGACATGTCCGAGGCTGAGGCGCTCTCGCAGCAGCAACCCCCTACGCCAACGCCCGAGGCTGCAGCCCCACCCGAGGCTGCCCCCGCGGCGCCCGCCGAGGCTGCTGCTCCCGCGGCGCCCGCCGAGCCCGCGGCACCCACCGCCCCGCCTCTCACGCAGAAGGCCTACCCCGGTCTGTTCGACATGCCCACCGCGGGCACGGCGCAGCCCATGGGCGCGACGCTCTCCGCGGATGGCGTCAACTTCGCGGTGTACGCGGCTCCCGAGTGCCTCGGCGTTCACCTGTGCATCTGGAAGCCCGAGGACCTCAAGGCTGGCAAGGATCCCACCGTGGAGATCCCGCTGGACCCGACCACCAACCGCACCGGTAACACCTGGCACATCCACCTGCCCAAGGCGAGTGACCAGATGCTGTACGGGTACCGCGTCAACGGCCAGAAGGACCAGCACAAGGGCCACCACTTCGACTGGGATAACGTCCTCCTCGATCCGTACGCCAAGGCGGTCCTCTCCGGCGACCGCAAGAAGTACGGCGAGCAGTCCACGGCGTGCGCGGTTGGAGAGGAGTGCTGGCCGCAGTACGCCGGCGCGGTTCCCTCCAGGACGGATAACTTTGACTGGGAGGGCGTGACCAGCCCCAACTACACCTTGTCGGAGCTCTGCATCTACGAGTCCCACGTCCGCGGCCTCACCGCGCAGGAGGGTGGCGGAACCTACGACGATATCATCCCCAAGCTCCCCTACTTCAAGCGCATGGGTTTCAACGCCCTCGAGCTCCTCCCCATGCACGAGTTCAACGAGCTCGAGTACTACACCCCGAACCCGGTGACGGGCGAGATGCGGTACAACTTCTGGGGGTACTCCACCGTCAACTTCTTCTCCCCTAAGCAGCTATACGCCAAGTCCGCGGGGGACGACTGCGGCAGGGCGGCGAACAAGGAGTTCAAGACCCTGGTCAAGGAGTGCCACAGGAACGGCATCGAGGTCATCCTCGACGTGGTGTTCAACCACACCGCCGAGGGTAACGAGCGCGGCCTCTCGCTCTCGTTCCGCGGCCTCGACAACCGCACTTACTACATGGTCGCTCCTCAAGGCGAGTTTTACAACTACTCCGGCTGCGGCAACACGTTCAACTGCAACCACCCCGTGGTGAGGGACTTCATCGTGGACTGCCTCAAGTACTGGGTCACCGAGTACCACATCGACGGGTTCAGGTTCGACCTCGCCTCGATCATGACCCGCGCGCCTTCCAACTGGCAGGCGCCCAACGACGAGGGTCATCCCGGTACCGGCATGGACAACAACGAGATCGGCGTCGGCGAGGCTCTCGACGATCCTCCCCTGGTCTCCGCCATCTCCAACGATCCCATCCTCGGCAAGGTTAAGCTCATCGCCGAGGCTTGGGACGCCGGCGGCCTGTACCAGGTTGGCAGCTTTCCCCACTACGGCAAGTGGGCGGAGTGGAACGGACGGTTCAGGGACGACACCCGCAACTTCATCCGCGGTTTCGACGGCTACGCGGGCATCTTCGCCGAGTGCATCTGCGGCTCACCCACCCTCTACTCGCAGGGTGGCCGCAAGCCGCACCACTCCATCAACTTCATCACCTGCCACGACGGTTTCACCCTCCGTGACCTGGTGTCGTACAACGACAAGCACAACGACGCGAACGGCGAGAACAACCAGGACGGCGACGAGAACAACCAGAGCTGGAACTGCGGCCTCGGCCCCAACGAGGACGGCATCAACGCCACCCCCGTCGCCAAGATGCTCCGAGACCGCCAGATGCGCAACTTTTTCACGGCGCTCTTCGTCTCTCAGGGTATCCCGATGATTCACATGGGCGACGAGTACGGTCACACCAAGGGGGGTAACAACAACACGTACTGTCACGATAACGACATGAACTGGATGGACTGGAACATCGCGAAGGACCCGGTCAAGAACGCCGGCCTGAGCCGCTTCATGCGCCTCATGCGCGCGTTCAAGGCTAGGCAGCCCGCGCTTCGCCTGAGCGAGTTCCCCAACGAAAACAACATCCAGTGGCACGGACACCACCCCAACGAGCCCATGTGGGACGAGGAGAGCCGCTTCGTGGCGTTCACCGTCAAGAGCCATGAGGCTGGCGCCGAGAACTCTGAGACTATTTACTGCGCCTTCAACGCGCACCACCTCCCGGCTAAGGTTGTGCTCCCCGATCCCCCCGATGGATGCGCGTGGAGGATGGTGGCCGACTCGGCCCTTCAGCCCCCGTACGATTTCCTCGACGCCGACGACATCCCCGCGCAGTCCAAGGCGGCGGCGGAGGCTATGATCAGGCCCTCCCTCGCCTCGAATGTCTACACCGTCATGGACCGCGGTTCCGTGGTGCTGCGAGCGGAGAGGGTGGCGCCGCTGCCCCCGCCCCCGGTGCCGGAGGTTCCCGCCGCTGCCGCCGCACCCGCGGCCGCGGCGCCGGCGGAGGCGCCCCCCGCCGAGGCTGCCCCTCCCCCGCCGGAGGCGCCGCCCCCCCCGCAGTGAGGGAATGTACATACTTTAGGAGTCATGATTCTTGAGAGGTGCATCTGAGTTTGCTTGACGATGTTTATACTTTTAATAACTAACGCCAGACGCCGGCGACGGTAAAGAAATCTACGTTTCGCGCGCACCCAGCTTCGCCACGACCTCGCTCGCCACCGCCCTGCCGATCGCGTCCGCGGGCCCCGCCGCCTTCCCCTGGCACCCCGTCACCGCCAGGACCGCCCCGCCCTCGCCCAGCGCCTCGACTTGCAACTCGCCGTCGTCGCTGCACGTGGTCACGCACGGCTTGGACTGGACGCTGAGGAAGTTGGTGTCCGGCATGAGCGCGACGAGTACGTCGTGGAGCCTGTCCGCCACCGACTCGTCACCGTCCGACCTCATCCACTCGTGAAGGTCGGCCACGGCGTGTGAATCCACCCTGTCTCGGTTGAAAAAGTCATTCGCACCGCCGCCGATCTTCACGTACCACCCGGGGTCCAAACCCAGCACTCCGTCGGGGTACCAGATCGGCGGTAAGACGTACACGCTCATCGCCTCGTTCCTCGACTGCGACGAACTCCCGGCGGCGTCGGCGGCGTCACCCGGCGGGGGCGCGAACTGGTACTTGACCGTGGGCATCGCCCCCAGCGCCCCCTTCGCCGTCGCCTCCGTCACCTCCGCCAGAAGCACCGTCCGCCTCGACGCGCGCACCGACCCGAGCCCCGACGACGCGTCAGGGCTCGCGCCCGTCACCTCGCCGCGGTCCACGAGATCCCCGGGCGCGCCCACGGTGGCCAGACCGGACGTCGCCGCCAGCCAGGTTGTGTAAGCTCCCCCCGCCAAAACGGCGACTGATGAGACAAAAGTACTTCCATCCTCCGCGGTGACGCGCACGTGGCGTGTTGATTCGTCCACGTCCACGTCCACGTCCACGCGCGTCGCCGTGGCGGTCACGACGTCGCACGTGGACCCCGACGACGCCATCAGGGCGTTCTGCGCGCGGATCATGGCGCCCGGGTCGACGTACCCGCCGACGTCGTCGCACACCGCCACGTGGGTGTCCGGCACGGAGAGACACGGGAACCGCGCGGCGACCTCGTGGCCGGAGCTGAGGGACACGTGCGGTACGCCGTTCTGCGCGAGGAGCTGAGCGGGTCGCTCGACGAACGATTCGGTGCCGCACGCGAGGCTGCCGCAGCGCGTGAAGAACTCTATTCCCGATCGTGTCTCCATGTCGTGAAAGGCTTCGATGGACTCCACGTTCCACGCCGTCCATCGCTGCCGCCCCTCCGCGTCCAACGGCCTGACGATCCTACCCATGTCGTCCGATGCGGACGTGAGGCGTTTCCCGCCGTCGACCACGAGGACGCTGTGTCCACCCTCGGCGACGTGCCTGGCCACCGCGCTGCCGATCGGCCCGTTTCCGACCACGATGACGTCCTTCTGGACGGAGCTTCTCTGCGATTGCGACATGGCCGCGTCGGTCGTCACGGAGACACGGTCGCGCGGGTGAAGGCGAGTGCGCGTGGATAGCCGCGCGATTTGACCGACCGCGAGTGAACGATGGATCGGACCCGCCATGGCCAGCGCGTGTCGGAATGGAGAAACGAAGATCTGCCTCGAGTGGGGGTTCACACGTAAGAATGGGGAGGGTCTGTGGCGGTCGGCGTTCTTCTTCGCGACCGTCGTGATCGTCGTCGTTAGCTACGGGGGACAGGGCGAGAGGCGGGGAAACGCCGATCGCGGGTGCGGGCATCATAAAGTCACATCTCCGGTTATATTACGGAAACGCCCAAGCTAAGCAAAGTACTTCACCCCGACACCGCCCGCCGCGTAAAGACATTTACACGGTGGTCTCAGCCTTGGTCTTCTTCTTCGTCATCTTCTTGGTGTAGAACTCGAGCTCCTTGCCCTCGAGGATGTACCCGTCGCACCTGCCGCACTGGCCAGGGCGGGAGGTGACGAGCGCGTACACGCGGCCGGTGGTGAACTGCGAGTCGATGTTCTCGGCGACTTCGTGATCCTTGTTGCGCTTGGCGAGCTTCTTGGTGAGGCCGTTGCTGCGCTTCTCGTCGATGTCCTCGCCCTCAACCTTGGCACCGTCCCTCACCTTGATGCCGATCTTCTTGCCGTAGTGCTGCTGGTACCAGGAGCGAAACTCGGCGGCGTCAATGGCAACCACGGCACCCTTCACCAGAGTCTTGGTGCGCACGAGCTCGTTGTTGGACGAGTTGTAGCACACGTCGAGGATGCGGGCCTTCCTGGTGACGTTCTCGGAGCCCCAGGAGAAGTTACCGTGGTCCAGGCGGAGCGCGCGGAACTTCTTGTTGCCGCCGCGGCAGCGCACCGTGCGCACATCCGCGTGGGAGGAGAGCTTGGTGTTGGCGGGCTGACGGCCGAGCTCGTACCTGGGAGGGGAAAGATTGGGCGGGACGATTCGGTCAGTTCCGATGGGATGAAGGGAATGCGCGGTGCTCCAGTGGTCGTGTGGGGAGGAACGGTCGCGGTCTCGCGGGTCGGCGCGCGAGATCCCGCGCTTGTCGCCCGTTCCTCATCGGCTTTTTTCCCGAACCCTAAAAACTAAAATAAACCTCCGCGGGAGGGTGGGGAGGTCCGGAAACCGGTCCCCATCGCCCCGTGCCGACGCGAGTTCGTTCGGGGGATGTACTCACTTGCGCTTCTTGCGCCAGGGCTTCTGCTTGCCACCGGTGAGACGGCGCTTGTGGAGAGAGTCGCGAGAGATACCTGAGGGACGAGAGGGAGATGGGGATGGAATTTAGCGTCTCGCGAGGGAAGGGTTTGCGGCAGGCGTGATCCCGTCGGAGGGTCCGGGAAAAGACCGCGGCGCGACGCGCGCGATCGAAGCGGGGTGCGCGGGATGATGCGAAGAGGTCGTGCACGGTGGTGGACTCACCCATGGTGTCTCCCTTGTCCCCGTTGCGTACGTGACGCTCGTTGAAAAGGGTTGAAGGGCACGTCCGCGCTCGTTGTCGTCGAGACCAAAAAGTCAGGACTCGCGACGAAGCCCTATTCTATCTCAATCAATAGTGCTAACTCTTACTCTACCAATCCATACGAAACCGATAGTTTCCGTCAAATACGAGTATTTTTGCGGACATTTACACAGGTAATCTGTTATAGGATGTGGCCATTATTACATGTTAGCTAGTGCTCCAGGGGTTGGGTTTCAGTTCCGTGTGGAATCACGAATCGCCCCGGAAGAAGACCAACGTGTTCACCACTTCCGTGGGCGCGAGCGAGGGGCGGTGCCGCGGCTGTGTGGATCGGACGCGAACGATGAAGGCGGAAAAGATCTTCAAGCTCGCGAAGGGTTTCAGGGGGCGGGCCAAGAACACCATTCGGATCGCGAGGAACCGGGTGGAGAAGGCGCTGCAGTACTCGTACAGGGATCGCAAGGCGAAGAAGAGGGACTTTCGCGGGCTGTGGATCCAGCAGATCAACGCGGGCGTCAGGGAGCACGGCATCGGATACGGCGAGTTCATCAGCGGGCTGAAGGACGAGAACATCCAGCTCAACCGGAAGATGCTCGCCGAGATTGCGCAGACCGAGCCTTACTCGTTCAAGGCGTTGGTGGACACGGTGAAGCGGATGCGCGGGTACCCGGTGGACCCTCCAAAGGCGTGAGGCGGATTTGGGGCGTGCGTGCGTGCGAAGCCCGGGGGGGAGAAGGTGCCGGCGTCGGGCGCGAGTGAGGGACGGGGCCGGGGCTACCCTCGCCGCGCGATGTCACCGTAGTAGACCCGTGACTTATAGCTTTGACCTAGAACAGAGACGTTGTGTGGCGACCGAAGGGGTTGTAGTCGAGTCCGCGCCTCCGTCGTTCGTCGTGTTCTTTTTACGTAGTATTCACACGGTATGCACACACCGAGAGCTAATAAACAATCCGCCGCATCCTCGCCGCTCGTCCCTCACGCACGAGCCTTGTGTTTCTCCCTTCGACCGGACAGACCCAACCGCCATTAGTTATCATCCGAGAAGCAGGAACCGAAGGCGTAGTACTTGTTGATGGCGAGGGTCAGGTCCTTGATCATCTGCTTGAGCGCCGGATTAGCGGTCTCGTTGATGGGCACCGGCCTGCGGATCACGAAGTACCTGCCCTTGACGAACTCCTCCTTGCCGCTGCGGTTGGACTTGACGAGCTCACCCTCCGGCGAAGGCATGAGGGTGTCGAACGACTGGACCTGCTCGGTGTCCATCTCGCAGTACAGCTCGCAGATTAAAACCTCCTCGCCGTCTGTTGAAAGGGGAGACGAAGATGCGCTCGGTCAGGGATTGGTACGGGTCGGAAAGACGGGAAACCTCGCCGAGACGAGGGAAACTGAAAAAATCCGAGGCTGCGCCGCGCGGCTCATGGTTGTGTTAAGCGAACAAATATTCCCCAAGTTGCCCGAAAGTTCATTCGGGAGGGAGTCGGTAAGAGAGTTAATGGCATTCATCGCCGACGTCGTCAACCTCGGATGTCGGGCAAGGAGGGCGGTTGATTCGTAGTCGGGCGGTTGACTCACCCTTGAGGCCGTACATGTTCACGCACATCCCGTTGGTCAGGTCGTCCTCGCCGTCGACGAGGTCGATCTCCATGCGCTTGCCGTAAGAGGCGAGACCGTTGTCGCCGAAGCTGATGACCATGTATCGGTACATCTGCTTGAGAAAGTCGTGCCTGCGGAGGTTGAAGGTTGGGGGAAATCGGCGAAGGTTAATGATGACGAAGGCTCTCGAATCGTCGGTGGGTGCGGCCGGGGAAACGCGCGCGGGCGGTCGCGATCGCGGACGACGGGACGTTTCCACGTTCCCGTCGCCCGTGTATGTCCCGGATACGTCGTCGGGGCGCTCACCTGGGAATCTTAGCGGGGATCTCAGCCTTGCACAGCTCCTGGTACTTCCCACACGCGGTGAGGCCGGCAATCTGCTTCTCGCCAGTCTCGGCGCGGACCGCCACGACACCGCGGACGGGCCTGGCGGCGCGGCGGGCGCCGACCCTGCCCACGGGCGCCGCGCGGACGAAGTTCGGGGCGGAAAGAGCGGCCGAGGCCATCTCTGCGTTGCTTTTGGTGAAGGCACTGGGTGCAAGCCCGGTGGCAACTGGGCGGGGGGGAGGACGCCGCCGGTACTTTTCTCTCGTTAGGATAACCCGATTGAACTTTTTGGTTGGTGACCTCGGATCGTCGTTTTCTTGAGTTAATTAAAACGGTAAATCCTTGAGTCAATTTGGTTCAACGCGGTCCACAGGGTGCGCCTCGGGGGCACTTGCTCCGAGCGCGCGATCGAGGCTTCGAGGCGAGCCCAGGTCCACTTCGATAGCGCGGACGATACCTTCGGGTCCCGTTTAGGCGCGATGGAGAAGTTCAGCTCGGTGAGGTCGCGCCTGCCCCCCGGCATGGCGCGCTTCGTCGCCGCGCGCGGCGGCAGGAACCTGACGGAGTCGCAGTACAGGATGAGCGTGCTGGTCGTCACGTTCCTGTCCTACATGATGTACCACGCCAGCCGCAAGCCCCCGTCCATCGTCAAGTCGGTGCTGAACCCCACGGAGGAGCAGAGGGCGCTCGGCGAGCGGGGATGGGCGCCCTTCAACGGCCCCGACGGCAAGATGCTGCTGGGCCAGACGGACGTCGCGTTCCTCGCCTCGTACAGCATAGGCATGTTCTTCTCGGGGCACATCGGCGACAGCATGGACCTACGGGTATTTCTGACGTACGGCATGATCGGGAGCGGGGTGTTCGTGTGCCTGTTCGGCATGGCTAGGGCGTGGGAGAGGCACGACATGTTCTACTTCATCTTCGTGCAGGTGTGCGCGGGTCTCTTCCAGAGCACGGGGTGGCCCTCGGTGGTGTCCATCATGGGCAACTGGTTCGGCAAGAGCAAGAGGGGGCTCATCATGGGAGTGTGGAACGCGCACACCTCCGTGGGGAACATCCTAGGTTCGCTCATCGCGTCCAGGATGCTCAGGTACGGCGACTGGGGCGCGGCGTTCACCGTCAACGGCCTCCTCACCATCGCGGTTGGGTTGCTAGTGCACGGCTGGCTCGTGGTGTCGCCGGAGGACGCCGGCTACCAATCCCCGGCGGGTACCGCGGGTGACGCGTCCAAGGGCGAGGGGGGACTCATGACGGCCGACGGCGACGTCCCCAAGCCCACGATCGAGGGCGCGCAGCAGAGGCGTAAACCCCAGGCGGCGGGGTTCGCGGCGGCGCTCAAGATCCCCGGCGTGATCACCTTTTCGCTGTGCCTCTTCTTCACCAAGCTGGTGGCGTACACGTTCCTGTACTGGCTCCCGTTCTACATCGAGCGCACGGAGATTGGCGGGGAGTATCTCACCGCCGCCAAGGCTGGCGAGCTGTCCACGCTCTTCGACATCGGCGGCGTGGCGGGCGGCATCATCGCCGGGTACGTATCCGACAGGTTCAACGCCCGGTCCCTCACCTCCGCCGGCTTCGTCTACCTCTCCATCCCGGTGCTGTACATGTACAGGGAGTACGGCAGCATGAACATGACCGCGAACGTGCTTTTGATGATGCTGGCGGGTGCGCTGGTGAACGGGCCGTACGCGCTGATCACCACGGCGGTGAGCGCGGACCTCGGGACGCACGAGAGTTTAAAAGGGAACGCTCGGGCGCTCGCCACGGTGACGGCTATCATCGACGGCACGGGGAGCATCGGGGCGGCGATCGGGCCGTTCCTGGTGGGGTACATTAGCTCGCACTCCAACGACTGGAACCACGTGTTCTACATGCTCTACGCCGCGGATCTCATCGCGGGCTTGCTGCTCATGAAGCTGGTGCTGAAGGAGATTCGGCAGATGCCCATCAACTAGGTCGCGGCAGGAGTTTGATATCCATTCTTTATGTTGGTTGACACGTCTTTTCGTTCTTCGATCGTTCTTTCGTTCTCTCTCTTCGTATCGCCGCACCGCACCGCGCCGTGTCCCGCCCGTCGACATCAACGCACGAATCCCTCCAGCGACGCCACCAGCTTCGCCGTGGTCGACCGCCATCGCTCCACCACCGCGGCGGCTGCGGCGCTCGTCTCTTTCGCCACGGAACGGGAGCCCGCGATGGTGACGAGTGCCCGCACGATCCCGGTCTCCTCGAGCGTCTCCATGTTGACGCCGCCGTCGATCTTCATCCACACGCACCTCAGCTCCGATACGATCTCGGCCGCGTCCCGGGCGGTCAGCGTCCTCCGACCCGCCTCGGCACGGACGCCCTCGTCCACCCGCGCGACCATCTCCGCCAGCCTCGCCGACGCGAGCTCGCCGGCGCTGCCGGTGGCCCACCTCCACATCTTCGGCCCTAACGTGTGCTCCACATCGCGCCACGTGGTATCGGCCGTATCCACCGCGTCCGTCCTCGCCAAGATGGATCGAACGTCTGCGTCTGAACGTCGGGCTTCGGCGGCGTTCGCGCAAAAGGCGGGCGGCGCCGTTCCGCTCGCGTGGATGACGGCTCGGCAGAACGCGGCCGCATCCCGCGCGTTGC
>Ga0302114_10000157_pt1 | contig 49258 bp, 41 predicted proteins | sample AG5_Surface_MG_FD_203107 | JGI IMG/M metagenome (GOLD analysis project Ga0302114, IMG submission 203107) | Marine microbial communities from Western Arctic Ocean, Canada - AG5_Surface | ecosystem: Environmental > Aquatic > Marine > Oceanic | place: Canada: Western Arctic Ocean | collected... | reverse complement strand
GAGGGCGGCGTCGGTCATGGGTTGGGAACGCGTGAAAACGTGAGCGAAGGTAACACTGGGGATTTCAGGCGGCAAAGCGGGGCGGGGCATGCGCGTCTCGGCGCGGCGACGGGGACGGTGTCACCCCCGCGGGACCCCCACATCGAGGGTTCCCGTCGTCACGATGGGAAAGAAGCGGGCGCGACGACGGACGCGAACGACGACGACCCGCCGTGTCCCCCACATGGACACCGCGTCACTTCGAACCGCGGATTCTACCCACGGATATTTGTGAAGGAATGCGGGATCGAGGGACACGCGCGTGGGACTCACCCTTCGTCCTCTACGGAATCGATGTTGTACATGACCGCCGCCATCGTGTACGTCGCCGTCGACCGCGCGCGCGTCGGCTAGCGAACCCGCGGTCGACCCGACGCGTCGCACCCCGCGCCGTCTGCAATTGGCCTCCGACCTTTCACACGTGGGCGAGGCGTTCGACATACCCGTGGGTTATGACTCACGAAAAGCTATGACACTGTGGACTGGCGCCAGACGACAGAGTTTTAGACGGCATTTTATCAAAGACTATCATCCAAACTGCCAAACTGCCTGCTACTCCTCATGTGTTGAGGGCTTGCTCGTCGGCTCCGACCCTTCCCCCTCTTCGCACAGCGCCGCGCCGTCACCCAAGAGAACCGGCGCGACGCTCTCCGCGATGTGATGCGCCCACGCGCGATACCCCGCATCGTTCGGATGTATCCCGTCGCCAGCAACCATACCAACACCACGCCCCGCGCGTTCACTCATGGCCTCGACGCTGTGAATAAAGAAATACGACGTCAGTCATCGAATTGCCCATATGATAATTAAAATAAACTCTCACCTGGGCGAAGGCACGAAGCGCACTCGTGCCAACTCGTCGCACATCTTCCGCTTCTGCGCGTCCCACACGGTGGACGCGTACACCGCGAGGTAACTCAACGGCGGTGGGAAAATCGTCGCAAGTTGCATCGGCATCCCGGGAAGTATCACCCAGCAGTCGGAGCCCACGACGCTCTTTGAGTTAAAAAAACACGTCAGTATCTAATTGCCCGTACGAGGATTAAAATAAACTCACCTTGATCTCGTCGACGCACGCGACTAAATCGGCGTGAAATGACACAGCTGTGCGGCCGCTGAGCGCGTGCTTGAAGTCGTTGACGCCGCACATGAGCACCACCGCGTCGATGGGTTTGTGTGTGTGGGTTGAATCTGAATCGTGTTCATGTGGAGCAGAAGATGAACCGTCGTGACTCTCTGCGCGGCGTTTGAGCGCCGGGACAACGTCGCGGCGGATGGCGGCGAGGTCCGCGCCCTGTTGAATAAATAAACACGACGTCAATCTAATTGCCCGTACAGTACGGAAATAAAAAGAAACTCTCACCTTGGCGCCGACGGCGACCCACTCCACGTCCGCGCCGATGAGCTCCGCGAGCACCTCGCCCAGGCGTCTCGGGAGCATCGGGCCGTCGCATCGGTCCACGCGGCATCCCACTCCGGTGACGAGCGAGTCGCCGACGATGACGACGCGCCGTGTCCGCCTAAGGGTCCGTGTAAGTCCGCTCGACGAGTCGTTCTTGTTTTTTATCATTCTCTGCATCGATGTCGTCGCCGCGGACACCAATGAGGGGTCGTCCTTCGATGAGAGACGCGCGGTCTGGCCCTCGAGCCGCTCGAGCCGCGGGCGAACCTTGAGCTCGAAGAACTCGCGCGCCTCATCTCGCGCCTTCATCAGCGCCTCCCCGGCGGGGGATGTCTCCGCCCGAGATCTTCCTCCATCTATCTTCGGCGAGGCGACGCCGCGTGTGGGCCCGCGCGCGTCCGGCAGGGGATCGTATCGCGCGTGCAGCGCCCACGCCTGCGCCCCGGCGATGCCCGCGACACCCGCGGTTCCTACCGCGCTCCATCGAAGCGCTGTGGAGAAACCCCGGCGCGCCCAACCCGACATGGCAAGCGCGTCCTCCTCTGAGATGGCGGAATATTCGAACGCTGACTTCGATAGTCTCTCGAACGCACGGCTCGGCTTTCGCCTGCTGACGGTGAACTTTAGCTCGCCGCGATGACTATATTCTCCCGACCCCTGCTCGACGTACGAACCGTGCTCGACGGTCAATCTTTGAGTTAATTGGGAGTGTAGTCAGTGAGAATTGCAATTATCCTCTGACCAGTTCGCCAGTGTGGAAACGCCTATAATGCGGCGGTGGAAATCAATGCTCGAGATCGAACCGTGAGGCCTTTTCGCGCCCGCTCGCGTGCGGCAATTGAATACGCGCGGAGTGCGACGGCCGAACGGTGGGAAAGCCCACTGACGATCGGGTCGCGACGCGCTGACTGTCGCTTCGACGGTCGAACCGCTCGATAGCCCGCGAACGTCCCGCGCGTCGTTCCCAGCGACGGACGCGCGCGTGCGGCGGCGAAGTCGCGTGTAGTAGACACGCGAGAGGACGAAATAATGCCTTTCCGAGGGTACTGGGACGATGAGGAGGAGCAGGCGCTCCGCGACGCCGTGCAGAAGCACGGCATCGGGTCGTGGGAGAAGATGCGACACGATCCCGACTTTAAAGTTCTGAAGTGAGTCCTCAGCCTGTTCCCGCGATCCTCCACGTCGCGCACCTGAGACGACGCGGAGCCTGGATAATCGAGCCTGGCGTAATCGGCCTTTTGCCAGCCGCTGATTCGTCAATCCACGGTTCAAACGGGTGCCGGTCTCCCTGGAGGCGGTGAATTGTCCCCGGGGGGGCGGGCGGTGGGTGGGTGCGCGCGCGCGTATGGGCGCGCCTCATCCACCGAACGCCCCGCTCGTCGACGCCCGTGGACACGCGTCGCGATCCCGCGCCGTTCCCCGGCGCCCGCGCGCGGTCGACCGGCCGAATTGCCCCCCGCCGACCAACGCGCCCGCTCCAAAACATCCAGCCCGCCAACTGACCTTTTTCCCTCCCCTTTTTTTTCCCTCCTCCTCTCTTCCCTCCAGAGGCCGCACGGGCGTGCAACTCAAGGATAAATGGCGGAACCTCATCAAGTTCCAGCACTTGCGCCGGGGAGAGGCGGAGAGTGCCCCGCACAGGACCGGCGGGCGAGGACCGGGACCCGGCGCCAAGCGCAAAAAGACGGACGACGGGTACGCCAATTCTTCGCGCCGCCCCCCATTTACTCACTGCCAACACGAACTTTCCCGCATTGCTTCAATCATTTATGATGGCTCTTCCAACCCCCCGAGACTCGCCTGAACTCCGCTGACGTTCCCATCGCCGTCCCTTTTTGTAACAGCGACGCGAAGGGCGGCAAGAAGGCCAAGGCCGGCGCCAAGGGCTCCGCGAAGAAGGACGGCCAACCCGGAAAGGGCGCCAAAGGAAAGGCCAAAGCAACGAAAGACGAAGCTGGGCAAAAGAAAGCCGGCAAGACGAAGCTGGGTGTCTCCTCGGACGCCGCCGTGGTCCGTGCACCGGAGTCAGCGGCGCCCAAGAAACGGTTCAAAGCAGCCGCGGCGGCGGCGGCCGTCGAGGAACACAAACCCCCGCCGGACCTCGACGCCCTGGAGCGAGCCATGCAAGCGGACGCTCGAAAGATCGACGAGCTGCGGCGTCGAAGGGAAACCGCGGTGAGCGAAGTGAAGGATGCGGAACGTGAGCTCTTGACGGTGAAGACGTCCGTGGAGGATGCCGAGGCTGTGTACAACAACGTACGGTCGCAGCCCGCGGGGTTCCACGTCGATCACCACGGCCACGACGAATCGCACATGTCTGGTATCGAAGCACATGACGAGGGGCACCACGACGACTGGGATAAATTTCTCGATTTCGGCGACGGCGACGATAAAACCACCGGTGAACCCGGCGCCAAGTCACCCGCGCGTACGGGACCACGGCACAGCCAAGGCGGCGCGGGGACACACGCGGCGCCGAGGATGAGTGAAGGGACGGACCCGGTGGCGCGCGCCGCGGCGGCGGCGGCGGCGGCGGAGGATGTCCAATCCCCGGCGGCGGCGGCGGCGATGCGGGACGCGACAGTCGCCGCCGTGCGCGTCACCGCATCCGAACCCACACACGCCAACCACCACCGGTACCAGCCCAGTTTGCACGAGGCTGAGCAGTTTTTACTGCAGGAGCTCAAGAAGCTGGAGGCTGCGAACGCGCGGTTGATGTCGGCGCGGGCGCATCTGGAGGTTATCGATCGGCAGTTGGCTGCGGCGATCGCGTCGGCGGCTGAGCGGAGCGAGCAGCGCGTGGCGATGATGCGTCGTAACCCGGCGCTCGTCGCGGGTCCGGTGAAGAAGACGTGGGGCGGTCCACCTGGTGCGAGAGCCAAGGCGAGTATCGCGGAGGTTGTCGAGGAGGATGACGAGGATGAGGATGAGGAGGATGGAGGGACGAAGAAGAGCACGGGGCGGCGGAACACGGCGGCGGCGGCGGGTGCATCCGCGGGCGGCAAGGTCATCGAGGACCGGCGCTTCGGCATCTACGACTCGCGCCGGTACCGCATGGAGGGCGAGCCCGCGCCGCCGGATCCGTCGTCGGACGAAGACGACGAGCCGCGGGTCGGGCGAGGCCGGGGCCGGGGCGCCAAATCGGGTTCGGCGCCGAAGGCGTCGTCAAACGCGCCCAAGAGCGTCAAGTCGGCGAAGGTGACGCCGGTGTCCGCGGACGCCGTGTCCATCGGCGTCGCGGGGCGAGGGCGCGGCCGAGGCGTCGCGGGAGGACGCGGACGCGGCCGGCCGCCCAAGAACCACCGCCCGCCGGTTATCGAACCCGAGGAGATCGTCTCCACCAAGGCGGGCACGAACCTCAAGCGGCACCAGGGATTTCAGTTTCGCGGGCAAGGCGGCGGTGCCTCCGGGTTCGTCGCGCCGTCCGCGTCAGACGCCGCCACGTACATCGCGCGAGCGGGAACGCACGGATTGCAGTGGAGGATGAAACGTCCGCGGACTCGATCCGGCGTATCCCGGCCCGCGTCGGGGCCGACGTCGTGGGCGGCTATGTGCTCCTTCGCGCTGTGGAAGCCGGCGGAGCTCAAGGCAGCGATCGCGAGGGACAAGGAGAGCGCGCAGGCGGACGCGACTGACGAGGACTCGGACGATGAGGACTCGAGCGAAGGCGGCGGGTACGAGTCGGGGCCCGAGGGGCCCATCGGGAGCGGCCACGCGCACATCGACTTTGACGCGTTCGGGTACGAGGTTGGCGACGACGGCGACATGGGGATGATCATGGACATGGACTTTGGCGAGGAATTCCACCCAGGTCTGTCGCCGTGATGACGAGTGATGTGTACCCGTGATCACTGTCGAATACTTGTAATCCTGACTCTTACGCTACGTATGCTATATTAATACAAGTGTCCACGTGAACGAACGCGCGTGTCTAGTTGCTAGTAGGTGACCACTAGTGGCCACCTGGTCATCGTCCTTGGTCGAGTAACGGCGGTGGTGTCTCCGACGTGGTGAGCTGCTTGAACTCCCACGCGCCGCGGCAGATTGGGCACCGTTGCTCCGCCTGCGAGTTGAGCCATCGGGTGATGCACTGGAGGTGAAACGCGTGCCCGCATTGGCCCCACACCACCGGCGAATCGTCGCCCGGGAACTTGGCGTCGGGCGGGCATGAGTCGAACGCGACGCGGCAGATGCCGCAGACGTCGTCCTTGTCCCCGGCGTTCCACGTCCACACCCCCACCGCCTGCGTCATTGTTGTGTGTTTGGTAGATCCGAGGTGAGCGTCGTGGGAGAGAGGGAGAGATTGGGCACGGGCGGGTTCGGAGTGGGTTCGATCGTCGCACCTGCCACTTGCGGATGTTCATCACGAGCCCGGTCCCGGAGCCCGAGGCCGTGACGGACGCCATCCTTCGTCCGGACGCGTCGACGTCGTGTGAGGGAAGCGAGCGTGCGTCCGGTGTTTTGAACCGCGCCGACCGGTTGGCGTTGGTCGGTCTGCCAGAGCTGGGAAAAATGCCGAGAGCCAAATTGGGACGCGCCACTCTCGCCGACGCGCGGACCGCATTGCCATGTCGTTCCAGAAGCACTTACGCAGCGATGGTGATTGGGACGATGAGATCGTCCAGGTGGCCGGGGTGCTGCAGGTCGTCGACGTCCACCAGACGTGGTGCGGCCCGTGCAAGGCGGTGGCCTCCACGTTGAGGCGCGTCGCCATGGACCACGGCGACAAACCCATCAAGTTCTTCACCGCGGACTGTGAGAACATCGACGCGCTGAAGAAGAGCGTGGGCGGCAGCGAACCGAAGTTCCAGCTCTGGATGAACGGGAAGATGAAAAAGGAGGTCAAGGGCGTCGACGCACCGACGATCCTCGGCGCCATATTCAAGGAGCTCGGAATCAAACCTTGAATTAATCTAATCATCCAACCCATCAGTCGTCGGCGGCGTCGGCTTGCCACTACTAGCTAGAGCACACGTAGATGTAACATCAGGTCGTATACACAAATATCGTTACAATTCGTCGATTCGTTCGTTAATTCAGTCACGCACGCACTCACGCGGCGTCCGCCAGCCCCACGCGCGCGTTGTCGTAGTCAAACACGGTGTGATACGGACCGATGAACACGTCCCCCAGGATCCAAAGCGGACCCGCGGGGGGCGGAACGTCCAAACCCATGAACCCGCTGATGCACTGCGCCGGTGCCTTCGCCCCGGATCCATCGTCACCGGCGTCCACTTTGAGCACGTACTGCTCCGGCGTGAGCTTGAACGCGCGTCCGTTGAGCACGAACTCGACGGCCGGCATGTGGGGAACGGCGTCGCAATCCACCGCGGCTTCACCGCCGGTGCTGGGTATGAGGTCGCAGACAGCCTTGAACTCGTCCAGGATGATCCCTTTCGTCGCGTTCTTGGTGAGGGATGACTTGGCGTAGTCCACGGCGAAGACGCACGCCTGGCACACGGCGCCGGACCCGAGTCCAGCGCCGTCGATTGAGTCAACAATGCGGTGACGCATCGTCGAATGCCTTTGCGTCTTAATGTCGCTTAATGAGGTGACGATTCCGTCTTCGCGCGCCTTGGCCCACTTGGCGCCCATCTTTGTATGATCCTTGACGGGACTGGTTTCATCGGCATGTGCGGTGGATGGGCCGCACAGGCCGACGGAGGTGCATATTTCGGTAGATGAGAACGCCGCGAGGTCCTCAAGAAGGTCGCCGCCGTACTGGTCAATCATGATCCTGCACTCCTCGCCCAAGATGCCCTTGGCGCCAATCTTTTTGTTCAGAGCTTCGATCACGTGCGTGGGTCCCGCGAGTAGCGAGGTTCCGGTGTCGACGATCGCGGCGCATCCCTTACGACCGCACTGGCCCACGGAGACGCCGCCCAACACGACGTCGTCCATGGCGATCTGCCAGTAGCCCTCGCGGGTGACGTTGAGCCACGTGTGTTCGCCGGTGAAGTGATCGGGGTCGACGCCGCCAAGCACGATCTCGCCCCCCGCGCCGTCCTCACCACCGGCGTCCGCGTCCCTGTTGAGCCAGAACGAGAACACGTTCTCGGTGACCAGGCCTTGGTTAACGGCGTTGTAGAACGGCGGGGTCACACCGTTGACCGCGATGGTGTCCCAGCCCATGCCTAGGATGCCGTCGAATTTGGAAAAGAGGAATGCAATGCCTGGTTCTTTGGTCGCCTCGGCGAAGACCTGGTTCTTGATCTCCAGCCCCGCCCACGTCACGGTATCGGACGATAGGAACCCGGAGAGTGATCCGCTGCCGTACTGAATAGCGAACGGGTCCCCCATGGCGCCGTACGTTGACGAGTCGGTCGATCTGTACTTTGCGTGCAAGTCGCACGGGATCTGGAGAAGAAAACACGACGTCTCAGTCTAATTGCCCATACGCATACGAAATAAAACAGAAACTCACCTGGAGAAACGAGCACTTCGCTGACGGGATCCATAGGTTGCTGCTGCCGGTGTCGAAGACGACGAGGAAGGACTGCGGTGGTGTGCCGATGGACACCGCGCCGTAGTACTGCGCGTCCATGTAGTTGGAGATGCACTCGGGTGTGCCGCCCCCGATGAGGGAGAGGCCGTCGGGGTCGTGGTAGGGCTCGTCGTGAAGGAGGGCGGCGAATTTATCGTACCGTGTGCGCCTGGCGAGTTTGGTGCACTTCTCGATCGTCTCGGGTGAGCCCAGCGTGCGCTTCATGACCTTGGTACGGGGCAGGTGCGATGACGTCACCAGGGCGTTCGCGCCGGGTGCGGCCTGCGACGGGGATGGATCGGGGTTGGGAGAGAGACGTGACGTCAGCATTGGAATAAGTAGTAGGGATGAATACGTGGGGGAGCACAGGGGGGGGTGCCCAGGCGGGGTAACGCACCGCGAGGCACAGCACGCAGGCGAGGAGGATCGCGCGGGTCGATCGGAACGCGGCGACCATCGTGGTTGGTTTTTTCTCGAGACCGGTCGACTCACTCCCTGGTTCGCGCGGGTTCGAAGTGACGGTGGGGCGGGAGCCCTCATTCATTTATTCATCTCGGGCGTGGTGTTCGCGGTGACGCGACCCTTGGCTGGCTCCGAAATTTCACATTTTTTCCAACACATTTTTTCCAAGCGAGCAAATGGTGACACTTGGATATTTTGGAAATATTCTCGAAAGATAGACTAATCTTAGGGGTCATGACCCAAGGTTTCTTCCCCACGCACAGCAGCACAGTCAGATTCGAATATCATTGCAATCGCGACGCAATCTTCGCCCGCACCGAAAAGGTCGATTCGTATGAGGGTTCAGTCTCAGATCGTCGAAAAAGTACATGAAAATATCTTTCGAGAAACTAAAAATATCAAAAAGTGCGCGTTCACCCAAGCGCCGTCGTGCACACGTCGAAGGCGCGATGAGCACGCGGGTGGACAAGGGGAGCGCGGAGGCTGAGCCTCTGAGCCCAGCCCTGCCGTCCGCCAACCCTATACACCTCATATGTGAGTATCCCGTTCGTCACGACGCCCCACGTCGCGCCCGAACCGCCCCGAAAAATGAATGTCCGAGGGGCCCGAAGCGAGGGCGCGCGCTTTCATCTTTTTGTCAATTCGGCGTCGATTGACCCGCGCGATCGCGCCCGCGGACGCTCGAACGATCGCGCCTGCGGTTCCGTCATCGTCGCGTCGGCGCCCCGTGACACGCCCCCGCCTTTCCCCGCCTCGCCACCGACCCCAACGCCCACTGACCCGCGTCTTTTTCCCGCGCCAACAACCATCACAGGCTTGTTCACAGCCTTCGTGAAAGTTAACGGGCAGCTTCGGCGATGGTACGAGCCCTTGGCGCCCCCGAACGTCATCTCCGACCACATCCCCGACCTCGCCGGCGCCTTCCACGCCACACACCCGGGTCCCCGCGGCGACCCGGACTCGCCCATCGACGTCGACACGCACCACGCGCTCGTCGCGCTCGTCATCTTCGCGGTCGCCTTCGTCTTCAACATGAACGCTGCGCTGTGGTCCGCGCAGAATAACCGGTGCCGGCTGAACCTGCAGGTGGCGTACATCAGCGCCGTCGCCGCGTGGACGCACTGGGAGATGTACCGCGGGCAGGACTGGTACGTCGCCGTGCCAAACGCGGGCGCGCGAGGGCAGACGGTGTCGTTCTCGTGCCTCCGCCAGCTCGAGTGGGTCTTCACCACGCCCATCTTGCTCCTGCTGGTTCAGAACCTACACGCGTACGCGCTCTCCTCGTTGCCGGACCAGCAGCTCATCGAAGCCGGCGGGTTCGCCGCGAAGAACCCAAAGATGAGCTCAGGCAACGGCAGCACCTACACACCAGCGAACAGGCTCCGACTCGTCCTCGCCGACGAAGCCATGATCCTCGCCGGTTTGGTGAGTTTATTTTTTTATCTTTATATGCGCAATTAGACTGACGTCGTGTTTTGTTTACAGCTCATGCCAATCTTCCCGTTTGGCGCCGCGCGAGGTGCGTTGCTGTTGACCGCGATGGCGTGCTTCACGTACATCGTGTACCACAGCGTCCACGCGCTGATCGACATCACGATATTCATGACGCTGTCCATCGCGGACCTCGGGCGCCTGTACGCCATCTGCTTCCTCAAGACGATCTGCTGGAGGTTAGTTTCTCTTTATTTCCGTATGGGCAAATGGACTGACTGACGTCGTGTTTCTTTACAGTTTTTACCCCGCAATCTATTTCCTCACCGAGTGGGGGACGATCGACTGCAAGACGCAGCACGAGCTGTACCTGTTCAACGACGTTTTAACTAAGTTTTCGTACACGCTGATGATATCCGCGGGATCCATTCGGTTCATCGAGGTGCTGGAGGAACACAGGGCCAAGGTCGTGATTCAGATGTCGCAGGTGCAGCGGAGCTTCTTCTTCAACATCACGCACGAGTTACGAACGCCCCTCAACTCAATCATCGGCTTCAACACCCTCGCCATGGAGTCCGGCGAGCTCACCGAGTTTGCCGAGTCGTTCATCAAAGCCTCCCTCACGTCCGCGGAGGCGCTGTTGGGTCTCATCAATCAGATTCTCGATTTCGCCAAATTCGAAGGCGCCAAGGACTTAAAGGGCGGCGGCGCGTCCATCGAGCTCAACAGCGACGTGTGGACCGTCCGACAGCTGGTGGAGCAAGTCACGGATCTGACCCAGAAGGCGTCCGTGAGGGGCGTGGACCTCGTCATCACCCTCGCGTCCCCCGAGCACTTCAACACAAAGTTCGTTGGGGACTTTTTCAGACTAAGGCAGTGCTGCGTCAACCTGGTGGACAACGCCATCAAGTACTCGAGCAACGTGGAGGGCCGGACCGCGCTCGTGGAGTTTTCGATCGACGTCGAGAAGAGTAAGACGCACAAGGACAAGAGCGTGATCACGTTCGCGATCGAGGACAACGGCGTTGGCATCCCAGCCGAGAAGCAACACACGCTCTTTGTTCCGTTTTGCCAACCCGCGGATCACAAGGCGGCGAAGGAGAAAGGAACGGGCCTAGGGCTGGTCATCACCAAGAGCATCATCGAGTGCCTCGGCGGTGAGATCGACTTTGAGTCCACGGAGGACAAAGGGACCAAGTTTTTCTTCACCGTGGAGTTTTCCGTGCTCAACAAGCGCAAGCACAAACTCGGGACCGGGGGGAAAGGCGCGGACGAAGTTCGCTCGGCGCCAGCGGGCAAGGCTGGGGACAAGGCTGGCATTTCCGTATCCCTTCCAAAGGCCATGAGCTCATCCAGCGATTCGTCCGAGGAGGAAGATTTCATCGGCGCCGCGGATGCGCTGAAAGAGGACGCCCTTCCCCCGTCCGCCAGGTGCATCATCCACCCGCGCGCGAAGGACACCACCCGGCGGCACGTCACCTCGATCCTGAAGTGTTTCAAGGGCCGCGCCGGTGTCAACTACGTCACGGTGACGTCCGAGAAGGACGTCGAGGCGAAGGTCCGCCAGGCGGGTAACCTCGGCGCGCCCATCGTGTTGGTCGACGTGGAGAGCGTGGAAGACAAGAAGGAGTTCATCACTGGTTTGCACCCAGACGCGGGTATGATCCTCTTCGGGCTTCCGTACCAGCTCATCGAGCTGCACAAGCGCGTGAGCTCGGTACATAACGTCAAGACGGTGTTGAAGCCCATTAAACCGAGCGACCTACTCGACGCGGTGAACAAGCTGGTCGCCGCGCTCGAGTCGGATGCGAAATGGAACGCGGATCCGACGCCGGGCTTGGACGCCCGCGGACGACATAGCCCGACACCTATGGACGACTCTAGAAGCTCTCTGGACGCCACTGAGAAGCTCGAAATCGCATCCGCGCTCAACCGCGAGGCGAATAGGATTCGAACGGACATGTACCCGCCAGCGATGCGGGCGTCGAGCAACAGCGACGGATCGAGCGACGGATCCGCCGCCGACGTCAAAGATTTTCTTCACGACTCGAAAGATTTTCTTCACAACTCACTCACCGTCCCGGAATTCAACAACCGGCCATCCAAGGACGCGTCCAAGGGATGGAGCAAAGACCTGGAGAACATGACGGTGCTACTCGCCGAGGACAACACCATGAACCAGCAGATGGCCAAATTCTCCATTGAAAAGTGCGGCGCCAAACTCGAAATCGCCAACAACGGGCAACACGCGCTCGAGTGCGTTCGCTACCGCATGGAGAACTATCTCCCAAACTACGACTGCATCCTCATGGACATGATGATGCCGGTCATGGACGGCGCGGTGGCGACGGAGGCTATACGCGAGATCGAAGTAAAGATGGGCCGACGCGAGAACCGCCACGTCATCGTCGGTTTGTCCGCCAACGTTGGGAGTGAGTATTTGGCTCGGATCAAGGAAGCGGGGATGGACGGAACTCTGTCCAAGCCGTTCTACCCCGCCACGTTACGACAGACGCTGCTGCAGGTGAAGAACGGGACGTACGACGGGTTCGAGCACAAGTCCGTCGGCGACGCGTGAGTGGTGTCAGCGCCGCGTACGTTTAAAGGGACACCGCACGCGACTGAACGAGGTTGATGAAATAGTTCAAGGATGGGGCGGTTCCGAGAAGGAGGGGACGCGCGCGAACACGTGTGCTCGCGATGTATCACCACTGCACTGCTAACTTGCTGGAGCGTTATTATTACCGCTCGACGTTATCTTATGAATGCCATTGTATCGTTCAAGAATTCCCATTCCCGGTGGGCCCAGCTGTTTTTCCACAGATTCTGCTTCGTTGTGGCCCAGGGGTGGAAAGTTGACGCCGCCGGAATGGCAAGAGCGAGCCACATCGAACCGCACCTGTCGACGCTCAGTTTGTTCAGAGCCTCAGGTCGCTCCCTCCGAGCCGCTCGAGTATCCGAGATATCGACCCGCACATCGACCCGCGGACGTCTCCGTCCAGGGATACCCCGCCGGCCTCAGCCTCTCCGAAGCGCGACGCCACCGCCGCCGACATTGATTTGACTTTGTAGCCCGTTAGCCGTCACCAACCATGTCGAAGAAGAACAGCAAGAAGAACCACCAGAAGATGCGCAACACGGCGATGGCGCGCGAAGAAGAGGAGGCTGCGAAGAAGCTCGCGAGGTCCGAACGGCGCGCGGCGCTGGCGGCGGAGGCGGCCGGCGAGATGGCGGTCGACAACCCGCCCACCGACAAATCATCATCCGACGCCAAAACTTCCGGGAAGAAGAAGAAGGTTTCGTTCGTCAAGGCTCTCGGCGCCAAGGGCGCTGTACACAAAAAAGCGTTGGGACTTAAGGGCGTGTCAGACAAGAAGGGCTTGGGGAAGGTGGTGCGGGGTGTCCGCGTCGGGCACGTGATGAAGAAGGTGAAGCTACGCAAGAACGCAGTGGTGCGGGGCATCAAGATCGTGGACGCCGATACCAAACGAGCCGTCGTGGACGAACTCAAAGCCGAAGCCGCCTTGGCTCTCGTCGGTGGAGGTGCCATGCAAACGGACTGATATAAGAGTTAGCGTACCCACGTGACCTAGTTGACGGTACATTCAATCCTAATAACCCGTAATAGTCTATTTGGGCTTGACCGCCCTCAGCACGTGCAGCCGCTCCTCATCCGCAGAAGCCGTGGCTACGATGGCGTCCACCACTAACCCATAACTCGATAGAATCGCCGCGACGTCGTGCGGCTTGTTATCGTGTAACAGCAACAGCAGAAACGTCCCGCCGCGTGACAGCATCGACGACACGTGCGGGAGGAGCCGGTCGAGTACTTCCCGCCCGTCCTTCCCGCCGGCCCACGCGGCGGCGATGGAATTGGAGCCAACCTCCTCCGACGGGGTCAGCACGTAAGGTGGATTGAACAGCATCAGGTCCACCGTGCCTCGCAGTGTTTCAGCAAGCGGGCCGAGTAGGTCGCACTGGGTGACCGTGAGGTTGGCGTCGACGCCGTGTTTCGTCGCGGTGGCGGCGGTGCACGCGACGGCGTCTGGGTTGCAGTCGGTGGCGTGGCATTGAAAGTCTTGGACGCCCGCGTCGCGCATGAGGATCGCGGCGGACGTGATGACGTACCCGGTGCCGCTGCCCACCTCGAGCGCGCACCTCGGCGGGTCGTGTACTAACCGAGCGTCCCACTCGGCGACGAGGGTGTCCACGAGCAGGTAGCTGTCCTGTGAGGGGCCGGGATGGGACGGGGTGGACGGGGCGAGGGTTAGGAGATGATAGTCGGCACCTCGTCTTGGACGGGGAGATGCCGCGCGGGGTTGTGTGGGGGTCGGTGTGAGGCGGCGCACCTCCGCTGGTTCGTAGACTTCCTTGTGGAAGACGGTATCGGACATCCTCGCTATCCTGTCGCGTTTCGGGGCCATGGCTGTTCAGCGCGAACGCGGCGCGCGGCTCTCCCGTTGTGTCGATTGCGGCGCGAATATTTCTAATTTTTTTGCACTTTTTGCAACTTTTTGGCGACGACGATGTGCGGCACTCGGTATGGCGCAGGCATCGCCGGGGCTCGTCCACGTGCGTGCCCGTCATCATCAGAAGTATCATCAACAGCTGTGTCACCATCGGAAGGTGACTCCATCAATACGACGTGCGAACCCCGCGTGTGCGTCTTCGTCGTCAGATGGGTCGGATGCGACGGCGGAATCGGAAACATCGTTCGTGGAGAGGGACACTCGCGCGTGGCTCGACACCATGGTCATCGGCATGAACCTCTGCCCGTTCGCGCGCGCCGCGATGCCCGGCACCAAGATCATCGTGTTAGGCTCCCACGTCACCGACATGCCCTCCCTCCACTCCGTCATCGAAGCCGAGCTCGCCATCCTCGCCGACGCCCCGAACGATCCACCCGTCACCACCCTCGTCGTCCTGCCCCCGACCGTCGTCGCGGTCTTGGACGCGACGACGCACGGTGGGTTCATGGAGGGCGCGGTCCGGGTCGCGGAGGACGCCACGCGGCATCTGACGGCGCAGAGAGACACGGAGAAGGATCGGGACGGGGATCTCATCGACGTCGTCCCGTTCCATCCGAACGCAATCTTCGGCGGCGACGTCGACGAAGAGGACGAGTCGCAATCGAACGGGTACATATGCACCTACCTCGACGTCGACGAAGAGGGTGCCGAAGAGGGTGCCGAGGGGGGTGCCGACACAGCTGTGTCCACCCCGCCGAGCACGGAGGAGTTGAGGCGGATGATCGAGGCGCACGAGGGATTCACGGGCGGCGCGGACAGACGAGCCGACTGGGCCGCCGCCAACTCTCCAGTCGTCGACGAGAAGTCGAACGAGAAGGCTCTGGAAGGCGAAGGACCGACCGACCCGGCGGACTACACCGGAAGATCCCCGCACCCTATACTGCACCTGCTCAGGCGGTGCGACGTCGACGCCGCGGACGATTCGTGGTTCGGTGAGAAAGGACCGGGGACCGACATCCGAGCCGCAAACGCCGCGTCCCTACGAGCAAAAGGAGAGGCGGACCTGGCGAAGATGCTGCGCAGGTGCCTCACCGCGCACCACCCGCGCGTTTAATTAGCGGTGACGTAGATTAATTACATTATAGCACTCTTAACGGTGATTAAGCGATTAAACCGCCCAGCTCTTTACGCAAGAGTCGAATCCGCCCGAGACTATTTTGTCCGCGCCGACCCACTCCAAGGCGGTGACACCGCCGACGTGCGCCCTGTCCACGCGGACGTGCCCCTCCATCGGGGGCTTAGCGGTGTCCCACACGATGATCTGGCCGTCCAGGGACCCGGTGGCGAGTCGAACGCCGTCCGCGCTCCAGCCCACGCACGTGACCCGAGCCCTGTGAAATACCATCTTATCGACCGCCACGGTCCCGGCCGCCGGGTCCCAGACGAGCACCTCGCGGTTCCCGTCGCACGTCGCCAACCTAGCGCCGTCGGGGGAGTACTTACACCCCGTGACCTCGCCCCTGTGCCGCTCGAGAACCGCCCCAGGGGTCAACGAACTCGAGTCGGAGCCCACGGCGAACAGACGAACTTTACCGTCCTTGCAACCGACAGCGACCTCACGCCCGTCTGGACGCACGCCGACGCAAAACGGCTCACCGTCGACAACCACCTCCGCGGCGATAGTAAGGCAGGTACCGATGTGAACCAGGACGAGCGACTCGTTCGTGACGACCGCTGCTTCGATACCGGCCGAATCGCACCCGACGCCCCGCGGCTGCGCTTTAAATTTAACGACGGCGTCCGCCTCGTATGAGTTGTTACCCAGCGATGCCATTCGTAACGTGTCGTCCAGACCCACCGTGAGTAGACGTCCGGTCTGCGTGCACACCGCGCCGCACACCGCGGAGGTATGCCTGGTCCCGCGCACCTTTCCCTCGCAACCGATCGAATCGTTCCATCTGAGAACCAAGTTGTCACCGCCCTGGAAACAAAACACGACGTCATTCTAATTGCCCATACGAGAATTAAAATAAACTTACCTGCAGCGCCGATAGCGAACACGCAAAGTACGTTTGGCCCGTTTGGTCCACCGCGATCGCGCTGATCGGTTTAGGGTGACCCGGCACGGTAGTGCGCGTGTCCGGTGACGCGTCCGTGTGATCGGTGAGGACGTTGAGGTCTCCGGAGAGCGAGAGCGTGACGGCGGTGACGCCGACAAAGACGCATCCAACCTGTACACAGTACACGACGTCAAACTAATTGCCATTACGACGTCAAAATAATTGCCCATATAGGCATTAAAAGAAACTCTCACCTGCATGTCGCCGACGCCGGGCTTCGTCGATCCGTCGCCTTTGTCCTCCGTCGCGAACTTGTGGTCCGCCATCTTGGCCAGCTTCGGTAGAGCATTTAGTGTGCTCCCTTGTGTGTCAGCTTCTGGCGGAACGGACAGGTCGTTGGGTACCGCCCACAGCTTACAAGATTTGTCAGCGCCGGCGGTGAGAAGCGTATTTGAGTCTGGGGACCTGACACATGACATGACATCAGTCCAATTGCCCATACGATTGTTAAAATAAACTTACCAGGCGCAGGCGTAAATGGTCCCCGCGTGTCCGCCCCCTTGGCCCATCTTACCCCCGGGTATAACCGCGATGGGCGTCCCTGTTTTACCGTCGTACACCACACCGGCGCCGTCGCTGCCCACGCTGGCGAATTTAGTTCCGTCCGGGGCGAACCGAACGCAGTTGGCGTAGTTGAGGTGCCTATGCGGCGTGTGTACAAACTTGAACGGCTGTGAGAGTTAAAAAAATACGACGTCAGCACTCTAATTGCGCGTACGTACGAGGATTAAAATAAGCTCACCGGTCCTTCGTAGAATGAAACTGCGAAATCTTCCGACGCGGTTGCGACGCGGAAGGGCCTGGACGGCTTGAAGTCGCATGAGTTCACTCGCTTGGTGCTCCCGGACACGTCCCCGATGGCGCTGCCGGTGTCCCAGAGGAAAACCTTGGTGAACGACTGTTTCCCTTGGCCGCAGCACACGATCCGTTGCCCGTCTGTTAAAACAAAACAAGAGACGTCAGTACACTAATTGCCCGTACGATGATTAAAATACACTCAAATACAAATAGACTCACCTTCGGACCACGCGATGTCGTCCACGGCGCCGGACAGTGGGTGGTGCTCAGCCTTGAGTGTCATGTCCTCGTTGAGCCCCCACACGCGGACGCGCCCGGAGACGTCGCCGGACGCCACCCACTGGCCGTTCGGGGAAACACGAGCCACGGTACACGCGTACTGATGTTCGTAGAAGCGAGCCGGGATCTCGTCGCGGACGTGCCGAAGGACGACGTGGTGGCCGCTGGCGTAGGTGATGAGCTGTGAGTCGGCGTGGGCGCCCAGGAGGACGCCGCGTCCGCGGACGGTCGCGGGCGCGCAGGCGTGCGTGCGCGTCAGCTTCGGTGCCTCCATCGCGCGTTTGAGCTATGACACTTGGATGTCGCCTCCATCGTCTGAGTGAGAGCAGGCACGCTGGTATCGACAGCTCATCGGTCGAATATTTGAATTGCTCCGCTCGCGTCATTCAGACCCGCCACAACACGGACGCGCGAGTGACCATGACGGACGTTATGGCCAGCCCTTGCGGCACCCCCGCCGAGGCCCTCATCGCCGACCCCCGCATCGCGTGGGCCAACTCCATCCGCAAGATCGTCACGCGCCCCGACGCCCTCAACGACGATGGATCTCTCAACCAGCAATTCTTCAAACCGAAAAGAGTGGTGTTCGCCACGGAGAAGGCCAAGTGGAACGACGACGACAAGGAGAACCTGTACAAGGGCATCGAGAAGTTCGGCATCGACCCGAGCAGCTGGAAGAAGATCATCGAGGAGTTCTGCCCCGGCCGGGACGTGCTGTTCATCCGCATCAAGGCGAGCAGGCTCATCGGGAGCCAAGGGCTGAACAGGTACCACGGCTGGATCGGGACCAAGGATGAGGTCATCGCCGAGTACGAGCGGAACAAGGCGATCGGGCTGGCGACCGGGTGCTGGAAGGGCGGGATCCTCGTGGAGAACGACCACGGCGACGCGATGAAGGCCATCCGGGAGAGGGACGAGAAGGAAACGGCGGACGGCATCGCGCCCCCGGGCAAGAGGACCAAGCACAACTGATTATTCGCACCCGAGATCCCATCCCGTAAAAGTTGTAACGACGTTTCAAACGTTCACGCCATGACACACCCACGAACTAACGCGTTCTAGCTAGCTACACCCCGTCGCCCCCGAGCAAGGAGTTGATGTCCTCCAGCGGGTTCTTACCACCCGCCTGCCTCGGCCGACCACGGCCCCTGCCCCGGCCTCCTCCTCCTCCTCCGCCCCCCGCCGCCGCAGACGTCCTTCGCGACGACGGCCTCGACCCTCCACCTAACTGACTACCCGTACCCGCGCCGAGGGTACCCGCTAAACGAGCCGAAGCGCCGCCGAGCGTCTGCGACGTCGTGTTCACTTGCTGCGACTGAATACCCACAGACTCGAATATATCGTCGAGGAAAACCGAGTTTTGGCGATTGAATCCCGCCGCTCCCTTTTCCGCCTTGTCGGACCTCATCGATTTTTGCGACGGCTGCGAGCTCGTCTCCCGGCCGGCCGTCGCCGCGACTTCGTCCACCGAGGTAGGTCCCTTGCGCTTAGCGGCCTTGACGACGGGCGACGCCGCTTTGGAGTTTGGTTTCGAGTTTGGTATTTTTGTCTGAGTGTTTGCCCGTAGCGCGCCCCGCCGAGCCGCCGCCTCTTCCTCCTCGTCCGTGTCCAGCTCCGACTCCCCACCGTCGGGCTCCATGCCGTCCATGCCGAGGGTCCCCTCTTCGTTGGTCTCCATGCGGGCGCGCATGTCGTCGTTTTGCACCCTCGCGGCATCCAAGAGCTCGCTCTGCGCCCGCAGCCGAACCTTTTGGGAGTTGAGCAACACCGCGAAGCGCCGCATGCCGTCGCGTCGTTCAGCTTCTTTAAACTCCACGGCCCGGCGCAGGTCTTTGTTCGCGACGGTTAAGGTGGAACGGAGTGAATCGTTCTCGCGTGTCAGTTGTGTGAGCCGTGTGTGGGCTCGTTCCAGTTGCGCTGCGGCGAAGGAGCCTGTTAACAGTAAACAAAACACGCCGTCATTCTAATTGCCCATACGGATGTATAATAAAAAGAGACTCACCGAACATTTGTCGGTCGGACCGAGTGAACGGTCGGGCTCGCATCTTCGCCACGCCGATGCGCTTGGTGCCCTTCTGCGCATCGTAAATGAGCGCGGGCATCGGGTCGGCCCTTGTAGTTGGTTCGTGCCACGACCACTTGAACGTGGCCTCGGGAGACGGCCCCGAGGTTTGATTGAGCGTGAAGGTGAAGTATCGATGGGCGTCGGACTTAGGCCCGGTCAGCGCCTGCCTCGCGCGTCGGTACCACTCCTCCGCGGTGCCCGGCGCGTTGGGCGGCGCGCGAACGTTCACAGCGGTGAAGAACACGTCGTCGTCCGTGCATGCATCGCCGGGGGTGAGCGCTCCACCCCCCGCATCGCCCGCGACGAGAAGGTCGAAATCTCGGGTCGACGGACGCCAATTGACCTTGACGAGCAGCCCGTCGAGCGGGTCGTGTCGGTCGCCGTCGGGATCGATGCCCAGTCCCTTCCCGATGCGCTCGACGATCGTCTCCTCGTCGTGCTCCGCCGGCTCCGTCGCCATGTTCGCCCGCCCTCTCAACTGCCGCGGTCGTCGGGGTGCCAAAGTTGAAAAAGTCTTCGTCCCAAATCTCGGGGTGCCCAAAATTAGTCTGCATCCAGCGCTGCGCGCCAAGATTAAAGTTGACTCGACAAGCACGGTTTAATCATGCTCGTATAAAATCTCGGAGTAACATCCATCGATACGTCGCGGAGCCGCGGGTGAAGAAAACGCATTGGAGGCCGCGCTTCACTCTCATCACCCGTACGCGACGATGACGACCGAGCCCACCGAGACGGAGGCTCTGCTCAAGAAGGATGCTTCCGCATCCCCCGAACCCAACGCCAAGAGCGCCCGCGTGCGCGGATACGTCAAGGCGGGCCTCGCCCTCGCCGGCGTCCTCGGCGTCTGCGCGCTCGGCAAAGCCTTCGAGGGCAACCTGGTCGACGCGTACCGCGTGGCCGTCGGCGGCAACGCCGCGCGCCTGGCCGGGCACGCGCGTCCTGCGCACCACTACATCAGCCACAGCAACAGGCCCGGCGGCTTGTTCAACACGTGCGAGGGTAAATGCCCCGCGGTGAGCGTCGATTTCGACGCCGTGACGCACGAGCCCGGGCACGCGGCTGATCGCGCCGCGCACCTATATCTCATCGGAGACACCACCGACAGGCTGTGGCACGACGGATTCTGCAACGACATGCTCACCTCCACGGAGCGATGCCCGTACAGATGCGCCATGCCGGAACCCGCGGCGCTCCCAGGGAACGTCGTCCCGTACATGTGCGACGACCCGTCCGCGGACACGTGCGCCGCGGAAACCGCCGGGAACGCAAAATGCTGCGAATCCAAATGGATGCCAAACGGAGCCAAGGCGTACCAGTGCTGCGTCACCACCTCGCAAGCCACCACCGCGACCGCGTGCAGACCCCGGCACTACGCCACGGGCGGCGGCACCGCGGGGTTCCTCCACGTCCTCGGAGCATCCGCGGAGGGCGAACTCGGGGACAAATATTTCAGCGCTAAGGGTGAGTTTATTTTTGGTTATTTTTGGTTATTTTTGGTAATTCTCGTATGGGCAATGGTACTGACGTCGTGTTTTGTTTACAGATTCACCCGACCCGCCTCCGCTCGGAGCGTTCGAGTCGTACAACGCGGCGACGGCGACGCAAGACAGGATCGCGCGAGGGCTCCGCGGGTTTGTCCGGTGGAACCAACGCGACGGCGCGGCGCCACGTCCGATCGTCACCACGATCCAGAGCAACGCGCAGGAGACGTGGCGTAAAGTATCGGGCACCGCTCGAGTCGTCGCGCGGGAAGTCGGCGAAGAGAAGGACGACGCCGATACGAAGGCGGAGGTCATGACCAAGTCCGAGGAGGACGCGTTCGTCAACGAGTACGCCGACGGGCTCCGCGCGGCGATCAGGCAGGTGCGGAACATCCTGGACGAGGAGAACGCGGGTGAGGGCAAGGAATGGGAGAGCGGGCCCGTGGAGCAGATACCCATGGCGGGAGATAACGAGCGACTCGCCGCTGTTGGATTCCAGCCCCGTCTGGAGCAAGTACAGGCTTCGATCCAGGGTGCCGTCCCGGTCCAGGGTGCCGTCCAGGGTGCCGTCCCGGTCCAGGGTGCCGTCCAGGGTGCCGTCCAGGGTGCCGTCCCGGTCCAGGGTGCCGTCCAGGGTGCCGTCCAGGGTGCCGTCCAGCCGCCGCACGTCGACAAAGTGCCGGCTGCCGGCGAACCCATCGTCGACCCGGAGCCGCGGCACCAGATGACCGAACCCGAGCGATTGGCGTCGGACAAGAAACTGGAGGAGGACAAGGCGTACTGGGCCGAGCTTCAACGCTCCGCGGACGCCGCCATGGACCCGGCGTCCAGGCACATCCTCCGCGGCGCCGTCGGGGAGCGTAACCCGGGCGACCCGATCACGGCGGCGTCCGCCAACGCCGCCGCCGCCGCCGCCGCCTACGCGTCTGCGAACGCGGCAGCCGCCGCGTCGCTCGGCGCCATCCCCACCGAGCTCATGCGATCCAACGGGAACATGGGCTCCGATAGCGACATCAAGGCGGAGCGCATCGTGCTCAACCCCGGTTCCGACCAGGATGCCATGGCGCGCGCGTTTGCCAACGTGGAGAAGGCTGAGCAGGCGAAACTGGCGGGTCACTACGTCGGAGCCACCGGCGACGTCGACGATGTGGTGGCCCGCGCGGGTGATTCAGCCGTGGCGTCCGAGGGTTCCCAACAGACGGTGTCCGCGGCTGCCCCTGCTGCGCACGTCGCGGTTGGTAACAGCGGCAGCGACTGCGTCGTGTTGCGCACGGCGGATGCCGAGGAAACCGGCCCGAGCCTGTTGGGTGTGCCGTCCAACGTCCGGGAGAGCGTGCAGCGGCTGAGACGGCGGCTCAACGACGCCACGATGGGCATCGGTGAGGAGATGAACGTCCCTGTGTACAGGTGGGACGAGCACAACTCCGGCAAGGCGATCCCGGGCTTGGGTCAGTACATGGAGGATGGGCACCACCAGACGTACGCGTCGTCCATGGCGCACGTGAGGCTCTTCAAGGAGTACGTCAGGAACTCACTGCCGGCGCACTGCCGCCTGGCGTGAGTGTAAGTGTACATACGAGTGTGAGTGAACACTACAACGCGAGTTATCATAAGAGACTGACTTGATTGAAATATATCTATTGTATCCATTTAGGAAAGAGTTGCTACTTTCTTATCAGCGCCCGTGCGCATCATCACGCGACGAAGACGACGAAGAAGACCAGGAATGATATCAGCACCCCAAAGATCTTCATGATGAGCCACCGGTTGGACGATATCGAGTTCATGTACTTGAGCAGCTGCGTCTGCGCGTTGTCCACGTTCGCCACCGACTCGTTCACGTTCTCGTCGATCCGCACCGCCAGCTCACCTTGCTCCGACACCATCGTCGCCAGCTGCTGGAAGATCCCGCCGAGTTCCGTGATGGTCCGCTCGACGTTTTGCAGCGCCTCGGACCTCGCGCTGAGGTACTGATCCTGCCCTTGCACCAGCAGCTGACCCTGATTCTGGTCGCCAGTCGCGAAACCGCCACCCCCGCCTTGGCCGTGGTGCGTGGGCAGCGATCCGCCGCCTTGTAAGCTACCCCGGGACCCCTGTGGCTGGAACCGCGCCACGGCGCTCGACGCGTCACCGGGGCTCATGCCGTCCGTCTGATGCGTCGCTCTGGGAAAGGCGCCGGATCCTTTGCCAAAGTCGGCTCTTCGAAAGGCGTTCGGCCTGTTCGCCCCGACGCCCGCTCCCCCGTACCGCGCCCTTCGTTCGTTCTGTTCCTTGACCACCTCTTGCCGTTGCGTGAGCACTTCTTTGAACGATTTCGTGGCGCCCATGAGCCGCGATTTGAGCGTGTCGACGACGGTGACGGAGTGATCTTGTCCTTGTTTCGTCTCCTGGGTGTGGCTGGCGTGAGTTTGTAGCTCGGCGAGGGCAGAGTTGAGCGCGGTGATGTCTTGCTTGATGACCGCGGAGAGTTCCGCGATGTCCCGCGAAGGGTCGTCGAAGGTCCCGGCGCTCTTGGCGAGCTGCGCCAGGCGCTCCAGCTTCTGCGACGTGGAGTGGATGCCGCGGCCGACGCGCGCGGACATTCGCGCAAACTCGCTGGTGGTCCCCGCGGAGGATGAGGCGCCGGCGTCGATCCCGGCCTGGGCGCCGAGGGACGGCGCGGCACCCTCGCCCCCGGCGACGGACGCACCGAGGGACTTCGCCGCGCGCTCGGCGGCGGCGGCGAACTCCTTGGTCCTGTCCCGCACGGTCGCCGGACCCATCATCATCTTCGCCTCGGAGGTGTCTACGGTAAAGTTGCGGTCCGTTTGGTTGAGATCTTCCGAGCGCTCACTGATCGTCGAGGGTCGTCCGAACACGCTGTCCCCTCTCCTTCTCATGCACCGGGGGGGATACTGCGGGTGGTGACTCGGGAAAGACGCGAGTCGGGAGTGGGCGCCTGCCCGGACCTATGGGCGCGTCTCGCTGTGTGACAACCGAGGCTGGTCGCGCGATAAAACTTTGAAGGGTTGCCGGTCGAGGAAACCTAAAGTTGAGAGAAAGTTAGTTGAGCCGCCCCGTCACTCTTCGCGGTCACCACCGAGACGGGCGCGATGCCGATCTCTAACGCGGAGCGGGAGTACATCATCGACGGCGTCGATGACGACCTGCGCAACGACGGTCGCGGCAGGCTGGACTACCGCCACGTGACGATCGACCTCGGCGTGGTGCCCCAATCTTCCGGATCCGCGCGCGTCCGCCTCGGCATCATCCCGTCCGAGACCACCGACGTCATCGTCGCGGTCAAGGCTGACATCGGAACCCCTGGCAAGGAAAACCCGCATCACGGGCGGATACAGTGCGCGGTGGAGCTCGCAGCCACCGCGGACGTGGACTACATGGGGCGGGGGGGAGAGACCCAAGGGCTCGAGCTCGCAAAGGCGCTCGAACGATCGTTAACCGGGCAGACCACCGGCGGGATGGGCTCGCTGACGAACGTCGTCGCGGGGGAACGAAACACCGACGCGCGCGTCTCAAAGCACGGCCCGGGCGCCGCGCTCGACATGAGCGCGCTCGGCATCACGAAAGGGAAGACGTGCTGGATCCTGCAGTGCGACGGGGTGGTGCTCACGCGGGACGGATCGGTGCTGGACGCGTTATCGATCGCCGTCAAATGCGCTTTGGCCGACGCCAAGATACCGAAAGTGACCGCCGTCGCCGGCCCGGACGCGGACGATCCCGCCGAGCTCGAGCTCGACGACGATCCCGCGCAGTGCTCCCGGCTGGACGTCAGCGGCGTGCCACTCATCGTCACGTGCGTCGGCGTCGGGCCCGGGCGGCACGTGGTGGATGCCACCGACGACGAAGAGGACGCGGGCCGCGATTGCCCGGCTCTGTCGTGCGCGGTGGATCGGAAGGGAAGCGTCCGGTCGGTGACGAGCGGCGGCGGCGGTGGGCTGGACCTCGGGGTGATGCGCGCGATGCACAAGACGGCGAGGGAGAAGGGCGTGGAGCTCAACGAGGCGGTCGATACGTACCTCCTCACCGCGAAGAGCGGCGGCGACGGTGCCCAGGGAGCGGACGGCGACGACGTGGATGAGCAGTCATGACAGTTTGGATGACTATGGATGACTCGCGACAAACACACTTTGTGAAGTAAAACAGTAGAGTTACAAAAGAATCATCCCAATTCACATCATTCACACGTCCTCGTCCATGTCGTGTGGCATTGCGTCCGATAAGCCGCGGTACGACTTTGCGGGCGAGTACGCCAACAGGTTCCTGGCGTGTGAGGTGTACAGACACGCGTACCGCTCGAGCTGGTGCGCGAACCGTGAGTTTTGGTTCCCCGCCTTCATCATCTGCCCCCACACGGGATGGAACCCCGCGTGCATCCGCCGGAGCTCCTCCCTGTGCGTCAGCCTCGCCTCCGTGGCGTCCCGCACCAGCGCTTCGTACGCGTCGTCGTCCATGGTCTTCTGGATGGTGTACTGAAACTCCGCCAGCTGCAGCGCGTCCTCCAGCGCGGTTCGCCGCCGCCGCAAGTCCCGTAGCTTACCCTGTACACAAAACACTTGATGTCAGTCGAATTGCCAAAATACGATGATAAAAAGAAACGCACCGGCGTATCCGTCTCGGCGGCCACTTCGAGGCATTCCATCTCGTGCGCGAGTTCCGGCACGACGAGCATGGTCCGCCACCCGAGCGTCTTCTTGGACCGGAGGATATCGCCGTAGATGTGGTCCCCAACGTACAGCACCTGCGCGCCGGAGGACACGCCGAGCATGGAGTGGAGGTGCCGGTAGCTCCCGCCCTGATACGCCTTCGCGTGCGCGCGCGAGGAATCCCCGTCTTGATCCGTCCTCTTGCCCCCCGTACCGGCGCGTGCACCCGCGGTGGCGAGGAAGGCGTCAGCCTGCGACGCAGCCGCGGACGCGCCTATGGGCGTCATGGGTGCCCCGTCGTCGGTGTTGCTCAAGGCGCTGTAAACAAAACATGACGTCATTCTAATCGTCCGCATGGAAATATCAAAATAAACTCACCTGGTCTCGACGTCAACCTCGAATATAGCCGCTCGTTCATTCTCGAAAAATCCGGGTTTACACGAGCCGGTGACGACGGTGTCGAACAGCTCGGTCCACTCCGCGGTCTTCTCCTCGCCGCGTGTGCCGTGCACCAGGTGGTTCATCACCACGTTGGTGAAGTCCCAGAGCGAGTTGGTCAACAAAAAAACTTTCTTGCCCGAAGCCTTCAGCGCTCGAAGCATGGGAACCAACGCGTCGTCTCTGTGTATGTACCGGTCCGGGTCCGCCGCCACCGCCGCCTTGAGGCTCCCGTCCCTGTGGCACAGGTCCACGGACGCGCGGATCTCCGCGTACATGTCGATGAACGGTTTAGTCGTCAGCGCCGTCTCCGCCGGCGTGAGGGCATCCTGTTATTAGAGTGAAACAAAACAGACGACGTTATACTAACTGCCCGTACGAGAACGGAAATAAAGATAGACGTACCGATCCAGACTCGGTGAGCCTCTCCTTGAGCTCCACCAGCTGGCAGAACAGGTAGGTCTCACCCAAGGAGAACAGTGTGTCGACGTTGGCGTACTCCGCGCCGTCAAAGCGATCGACGGACCCGGCGGTGGTGGCGTTGTACGTCTTGATCCTCGACTCTGCGTCGATCTGCCGGAACCCGTGCCTTGCAACTGTGAACATTTTTACACGACGTCAGCATACTAATTGCTTATGCGGAGATAAAAAGAAACTCGGAGAGAAAATATTTACTCACCCTTGACGTATTTGTGCCTGTCCATCTTGAGAATGTTACCCCGCTTTTTGTCGACTACCAGCCCGCGGACCATGTACTCGTGGTCGTACTCGTATCGCAGCACCTCCGTCGGGTACCCGTACACGTTCACGAGCTTCTCGCACGTCAGCGTGTACGCCAGCACCTCGAACGTCTCCGGCTTGTACATGGCCAAGGTGTAATCCATGTCAAAGCCGACGGCGTCGATGTGCTGCATGTTCAGGCTCCTGTTGCAGAATATGCGGTTCGCGGGCGACGGGCAGAGCTGCACGGCGAGTCGTTCGGCGAGTTCACCGGCGGCACCCTTGGCCGTGTCCGCGTCCTTGAGGTGCGTCACGAGTGGCCTGTCGCTCCACGGCTGAAGATCCTCGGGCAGCGGTTCCGATAAACCGGTGACGTGCGTCCTGGCGTCGCCCCGCGATGAATGATGCCGTCCAAAGCCGTATGGGATCAAGCACGGAAGCGTGGTGCGGCGGAACGTGGGGCTGGGGCTGGCGAGTGACCCGTCGGAGTGACGACCCGAGTTGAACGTTGGGTCGGCTGAGCGTCTTTTTCCATGCGGGGCGTTGCCGCTGCACATCAGTTGGCAGGATGAGAGCGAGCGAACAAGTTGTGGGGACCTGCCGAGGCATCGAGCGGCGAGGGCGTGAGTGGCGAGCGGGCGGAGCGCGCTGCGCATGGTCCCCGTGGTGCCCGCGTGGGTGGGTGTCGCGCAACGGAGCGTCGCCGTCGTGGACAGCCGTCACGCCCCACGAAAGGTTGGAAGGGAGAGGACGGGCTCGTGGGTGACGATGCGCGTGGAGACGTGTGCGAACCTGGTGTCGGTGCGGAGTCGAGAGATTTCGTCAGTGGTCGTCGAGGGCGATACGTGGAGCCGCGTCGCGTGTGTGGTGCACGTTAACGAAGGGTACGGGAAGGTCTCTCGGTCTCGGTCTCGGTCTCTCGGCGCGTCCGAGGAATTAATCCGAGACGAGATGGGCACCGGAATTGACGCGTCACTGGTTGCCCTGGGCGGATCTTAGGGTTAGGGTTTAGGGTTGATGGGCGGGTCGGAACGCACCGGTCGCGACGTCCGTGTGCCACGCGCGGACGGTCCTCCTCGGTTCCGACGCCGAGCGCGCGCGGGTCAGTGGCCCGTTCGCAAAGCGGGGACGAGAGGCTCACGCATCCCCCAAAAGTTCCCTCAAAAGGTAATCTCTTAACGATTGTGACTGATTGCCTGTGGCGGCTCGCAATCCGATCTGGCAATCCGATTTCGCGGGAGATCCGCGGTGCGTTCGTGACTGCCGCCCACATTGCAGTCCACATTGCCGCTCGTCCACGTCCCTTATCTCCGGGATGGTTCGCTTGGTTCGGCACAACTCCGTAGTAAGAACGCTCGAGAGGTGGGAGCGAAGACTGTGGAGAGGAAGTGATCTTCGCGGGTGAACCATGGCGACCGTCGCGATCACCTCGGGTCGATTCGTCGCGCCCGGGCGCGTCGCGAGACCCCGCGCGCGCGTCGTGAACCGTCCATGCGCCGTCTCTCTAACGAATACGAAGATGTCGAAAGACACGTCGACGACCGCCGCGATGGGTGCGCGAGGAAGGTCTATGGAGTACGTGAGATTGAACGCCTCGACGCGCACGATGCCCGCGCTCCGCCGGCGATGCGTCCCGGCCGCCGCGTCGTCCGGCGACTCCGTCGGAGCCGCGCCGGGATCGGTGAGCTCCTCCGTGGCGCTCGCCCCCGAGGATCCCGCCAATCTGCCCACGTCGTACTTCGCCGACGACAAGCAGATGGACGCCGACGACGTCGACGACATCCCCCCGCCGCCGTCCGCCGCGCTCGTGGATGTCCTCCCCTACCTCTACAAGGTCTCCGTCGCGCAAAAGGGCACCGCGGTCCGACTGGCGTTCGCGGTGTCCGCAATGCTGGTGCAGAAATCAACCGGACTGGCGGTTCCCATCCTGTTCAAAGTCGCCGTCGATCGTTTAACGGACGCGGCGATGGCGTCCGGGGCCGGGAACGAGGTCGCCGTCGCGCTCGCCCTCCGCGCCGCCGCGATGGCCATCGTCGCGAGCGGGTGCTTCAAGGCGGTGTCAGGTTTAGCCACGGAGCTTCGATCCGTGGCATTTACGCCGGTACGTTTATTTTAATTATCACGTGTATGGGCAACTAGACTGACGTCGTCGTGTTTTGTGTACAGGTTGCGCAAGCCGCGGGTCGAAGGGTCGCGCTGCAGGTGTTTAACCACGTGCTGAACCTGGACCTCTCGTTCCACTTGGACAGGAGGACCGGTGCGTTGCAGCGGATCATCGACAGGGGCACGCGGTCCATCACCATGGTGTTCAGGGCTGTTGTTTTCACGTTCGTGCCGACGATGGTTGAGTTGGCGCTTGTGTGTTTTTTGCTGTATAAGGCGTTTTCGTGGCACGTGGTCGCCGTGGTGCTGACCACGTTCGTGTTGTACGTGGGCTGGACCATGCGCATGACTGGCGTGAGCGCGGAGCTTCGTAAGATTGCGAACAAGATGGACGGCATCACCACCGGCAAGGCTGTGGACGCCTTGCTGAACTACGAAACTGTGACCACATTCGGTAACGTGCGACTGGAGAGCGAGTCTTACGACCGACTGCTCAGAAGTTACCACGAGGCTGCGCTCGGGAGCGAACGGGCGAGCTCGGCGCTCAACGCGGGACAGGCGGTGATCTTGGCGGCGGGCATGACGTGCGTGCTGGCGTCCGCGGCGCTCGGCATCGGAAGGGGCGGTTTGGACTTCGTCGGGCCGATGTCGCAGCGAGTGGGCGACTTGGTGATGGCCAACGGTCTGCTTTTACAGCTGTGGGCGCCGCTTCAGTTCCTCGGTTTCTTCTACCGCGAACTCCGGCAGTCGCTGGTGGACATGGAGGCCATGTTCGAGGTTATGAGCACCACGAGCGGTATACCGGAGGGGAACCAGGTTTTACCCAAGAAGGAGGGTGGCGCGGCGGTTTCATTGAAGGACGTTTCCTTCACCTACGGCGGCGACCGGCAGGTTGTTAAGAACGTGTCGCTTGACATCAAGGAGGGTCAGAGCGTGGGCATCGTCGGTCCGTCGGGGAGCGGTAAGAGCACTTTACTGAGGCTTTTGCTTCGCATGTACGACGTCACGGGCGGGAGCGTTGAGATCGACGGCGTGGACGTTCGCGATTTGAAGCAGGATTCGTTGCGCTCCATCACCGCCGTCGTGCCGCAGGATACCGTGCTGTTCAACGACACGTTGCGGCACAACCTCCGGTACGGCCGCGCGGGCGCGAGCGAGGAGGAGGTGCTCAAGGCGGCGAGCGACGCGCGGCTGGACAACACCTTGGCCGCCATGCCGGACGGTTTACAGACGATGGTCGGCGAGAGGGGCGTGAAGCTCTCGGGCGGGGAGAAGCAGCGCGTCGCGATCGCTCGCGCGTTCCTCCGTTCGCCGCGGCTGCTGCTCGCGGACGAGGCGACGAGCGCGCTGGACACCGCGACGGAGGTTGGCATCCTCCAATCGCTGCAGGAGGTTGCGGAGGGGCGAACCGCGGTTTTCGTGGCGCATCGTCTGTCCACCGTGCGCTCCTGCGACGTCATCGTGGTGATGGAGGCTGGCAGCATCGTGGAACGTGGAACGCACGCGCAGCTCATGGACGGCGCGGGGGTTGGGCCCAAGAGCGGGATGTACGCGTCCATGTGGGCGTCGCAGCAGGCGGAGATTGAGGAGGAGGCGAGGATCGCCGCGGACAGGCAGAGTAACCTCGGGGTTTTTTCAGAGGTTGAGACCTGATGGAACGGCACCGGTCGTGCTATCTTCTGGCTACCTACATTCATTATTCAATAGTTTATCTATGCGTTGCTTCATCCTCGTCTACCGTGTCGCGCACTTGGGCCCTGTGCCGCCAGTACCCGTCGCCGTACTCCGCGTACAGCTCCTCGCCCGCCCTGAGATCCCGCGTTGTGACGACCGATGCGCATCGTTCGGTGGCGTCCTTCACGAACCGAACGTTGCGATGGCGCCCGCCGTCGGCGAGGTTGTCGTTGATGTACCTCGCGAGATACCCCGGGTGCATCGCCGCGTCGACGTGGACGTTGAAGTGCAACGCCATGACGTAGTCCTTCGTCTCGGGTCGCATCGCGCGAGCCTGCATGAAGGTGAGCACGTCGCCCGCGTACGTGCATCCGGGCAGGACGGTACCCGCGGGAACGTCCTCGCCGGTGAACAGACCGAGCCCCGCGCCGGGTATGAGGCTGGGCATGACGCGTAAGGGACCCTCGCTAGTGGACGCGACGCACTCCTCCACGGTGTCGACGTCCACGTCCGGCCTCGGCGCCATGGCTACTGACGGTAAATTCAAGCGCAGTGAGACTCTTACAGTACGGTGGTGACTTCGATGGATGATAGTACAAAGGTATATATGGCTTACTGAATCTAAGTGTTACTCGCACGCCAGCTTGTTGTCGAAGGACGTGAGACAAATCGCGAACGCCTGCAAGGCACTCATGGGCCACGTGAAGTCCATGGTGAACATATCCTTGCCAACCTTCCCGAACTGCAACATGACCCGCTCGTCATCGTCGGCTTCGTCCACGAGCTGAAAGTTCTTCACCGACGCGTGCGTCACGCGGCCGTTGAAGTTGAGGCAGTACGCCTGCATCTGCTCGTTCCACCGTGGCGACTTGTTCACCAGCACGCACATGTCCCCGCGCCGCCCGTGCTTGAAGCTGTCCAGGATGCCGTGCGCGCCGTCGCGGGTGGTGGCTACGAATTTCGTACGTTGGCCCCCTCCATCCGGACCTTCAACCGCCGGTATGTATCCCTTCATCTTCCGCGGTCCCCGTGTGCCCAGCACGTTGTACTCGTACGTCACCGCGCCGAGGTCCTGCCGTGGTTCTAAACCCGCCGATTTACCGTCCGGTTTCTCCCCCGGTTTGCTCCCTTTGTCGAAGATGGTAAACTCGGTGCCGACAAAGTTCGATCGGAGCTTTGCGAAAAAGTTGCCGGATTGCCGAGCCATGTCTTCCTCGTCGAGCGAGATGACGTAGTTGCTGCTCTTGCTCTTCTTGCGTTTACGCGCGGATAGCAAGAACTTGGCCTCGTTCGTGGGATCCCCGGGTTTGGCCCCAGGTCCGTCCAGGTAGAGGAAGTACTCCGGGAAGTTTCGTCCCGGCAGGTACCCTTTGGTCACGCGCCGCACGATGTGGCACTGCACCGGCGCGTCGAGCGGGCCGGGCTGCATGAGGAACATCCGCTTATCACTCGCGTCCACCCGCGCCGCCTTGGGCCGTTCCGCGATCCTCTTCGCCTTGGGGCCGAGCTTCGCGGCGGCCTCGATGCGTTGCGTTCGTTCGCGCTCGGCGGCCACTTCCATCGGATGCCGGCCCTCGTTCGGGTCGAACTCGTCGGCGAGGCCGTGCGCTTCAAGATCGCGTCGAAGCTCCGTGACGCCGTCGGGCTCGAACGCGGGTCCCCGGGTTCCGATCGAGTGCGGGGATCCGTCGTTGAAACCCCGCACTTGCCCGTCGGGCACCCGGACCGCGTTGTCGTGCCCGTCGCCGCTGATGTTAAACGACCTTCGCTCCGCGTACATGGCCATCGTGTGACGGTCAAACGCGGGGGGTTGAACTTGTTGTTGTTGTCTCTGGTTCATCCCGGACGCTCCCATGGCCGCGAGCGGGTTCTGCTGCATGCCGGACCCCACGCCGCCGCCGCTCGATGCGTTGAACAGCGGGTTGGGGCGCGGGGCGGAGTAGGGGTTCGCGCCGAGTGGCGCGGAGGGTGGCGGCATCCCGCCCCCACTCGGCGGCCTCGGTCGCATGGGCTGATGCATGGCCGCCGCGGTGGCCGTCGCCGCGGGGTTACGCGTGACGGTCCCGGCGGAGAGCTGACGCTCCCGTCGTTTCTGCGCCGCGAGCTCGCGCCTCTGCTGCAGCTTCTGCGAGGCGCTCAGCGCTGGACCCCCGCCCAGGACGTCCCCGGCTCCCCCGCCCATGGAAGAGTTTTCATCCTCGTCGAAGAGATCGGTGTGATACGTCCGCGCCGATGGGGGCCGTGGCTGGCGGCTGCCCGTGCCCGGCCGTTGCATGCCGTTGAACGTGTTGGCGCTCACGGGGCGGACGGGCTGGCCCGATTGTTGGGGTTGGCCCGCGGGTCTGCGCGAGAGCTTGCTCGCCCTGGATACGGGAGGGAGGACGGGAGAGGCCGCGTCAGCTATCCGATATAGATTTCTCATCGGGGGTGCCTAGCCGGCGAGATCAAAGGACGCGGCTCGTGTCGGGGATCCGGTGTCGTTTCGCGGACAAATCGGCGGCGGTGACCCATCACACGCGTGCCGTGACGCGGATGGACCGAGCGGGTGAGATCCGGGTCGGGGAACGGCGGTCGACGACGTCGGGGAAGACGCGAAAAGGCCGTTTACGGCGAAAGGTCGCATCGGAGTTCCCCCCATGGAGAAGAGAAAAAGGGGTCGCACGGGGACGCGCCCCGGCCCGGGGATGACACGAAAGGGCCGGTGACTCACCCCATGGCGGGACCGTTGGTGCGGTCATCTTCCAAGTCGAACGCATCCTCGCTGAGGAACATGTCGACACCTCCGAGGCGCCGCGCTCGTTGTGTCTCTTGAGGGGCGGAAAAGACTGAAAGAGGCTTTTGAGAAAAATTGAGATTCTTTTGTTGACCGCCAACCGTGTCATAATTTTCTCGCACGCTATTTCCCGAGGGGAACCTCGAAGAGCTCCACCTCGCTCAGCTTCTCCGCCACCTGTCCCTTATCGAGCGACTGCGACCGGCTCAACGAACGGCGCTCGACGGCCCTCGCGAGCGCCGCCGCGCCCGCGTCCGTGAGCGACGACGAATCACCTTGGCCGCCGCCGGCCAACTCGGCAACCGGTATGAAACCGTCGCCCTCGTCCTCGCTACCCGACGACTCATCCGGAGTCTCCGCCACAGCAGCCGTGTACTCATCCCCGTCGTCACCGTGTGTATCTTTGTGTCCCCCGTGCGTGTTCGCATCCAGTACCTCGAACGGAGTCTCCGCGTTGGCCGCCGCCGCCGCCGCCTCGATGGCGCCAATGGCGGGCAAACCGAGCTCCTCCCGGTACGCCATCAGACCAGCCGCGAACCCCGCGCGGTAGTCCTCCTCGCGCCTCAACACCAGCGCCCCCTCCGCCGCCTCCGCCCGCGCCCGTAAGTTTTCCATCTCGTCGTTGACAAAGTCCAACGCGCTCGCGATGGCGTCACGTTCCTCACGAAGCGTCTCGCACTCCGCCGCCATCGTCACCGCCCTTTCCTCGGCGAGGCCGAGCGCGGACAGCACAGCGCGCTGTTCCTCCTCGCGTTGTGATGCCACGTCAGCCTTGGCGTCCTTAACCGCGGAACTCGCCGTGCTCTCAGCCACACGGAGGCGATCACGCAGTTCGTTCATCTGTTCCAAAGTCTCGTCCAGTTCGTCCAGAGCGTCGTCTCTTTCCTCCATAGCCTCAGCCACCTGGCGCACCACCGCCTGCGCGCGTCTCCGTTCCTCGGCGTGGGCCCCCACGCGCCCGTCGTCGGGCCCGCCGCCCAACGCCGCCTCCAGCGCGCCCATCAGGTAGGTATCCCCACCGGTGGACTGACCCATAAGGGGATCGAGCGGCGACCCGGTGGCGGCTCGAGCGGCGGCTCGGTCGATTAAACCGCGATCTTCACCCCATTGGTTGGAACGTACGTAAGGTTCCCCGTACTGTGTGACGTGTGCGCTGGCTGGGTTCATTCCGTGTGGTGGGTACCCCGGGTTTCCTGGGTACGCGCCGCCCGCGCTGCTGCCGTAGGGGAGCGGCGGTGGCGGCATGCCCGGGTGCGTCCATCCCGAGCTCAAGTAAGGATTGGCATGCCCTTGATTAGCATGCCCGTGAAGGGGCCCCCCGTGACTGGTGTATCCACCGCCCGGGCGGGTTCCACCGGGCGCCGTGGAGTCGTACGCGAGGGATCCCGCGCCCGTCCCGCCTCGCCCCAACGCACCGAGCGCGACGAGCCATTCCTCCATCTTGCGGAACCCGCCCGCCCGGGCGAGGTCGAGGGCGGTGAATCCCTCGGCGGATTGCAGGTTGAGGAAGTTGCGGTCGGGCGGGTGCGCGCTGTACACCGCCCATCTCACCACGAGCTTCGCCGCCCGCAGCGCGCCCCGGGCGCATGCCGCGTGAAGCAGGGTGTTGCCGCCTTCGTCCGTGGCGCGCGGCATCACCCCCCGCTGCAGCGCATCTTCCAGCTCCGGCACGTCGTCGCGTCTCGCTGCTGCGTACGCCTCGGCGAGCGCGACGTCGTCGCCGCCGAAGGCTTCGTCGGAGGCGGCGGCGCCCTTGCGACGGCGGTCACGCTCACGGCGCTCACGGCGCTCGGCCCTGCGCGTCTGGGAGAACGAGCCGGAGCTGAGGTGGCCCCCGTCCCCGGTCGTCGTCGCCATCCCACTCATTGTGCCAATTGATTGTGGTGGTGCCCGATTCCGGGCGCGGGTCAGCACGGCAATCCCGTGAGTTCACTCGCAGTCTGATTGACTCAAGAATGACGGTCTGCATTTCCTTCAAATTTGAATCGAGCCATCAGGCCTGTTTTGAATGCGAAACGATAGATTCCTCGTTGTTTGCCATCACAGCCGGAGAGCGCCCGACGGCGGCAGCAGGCACGCACGCCCACTGACCGCGTCCACGTTCTGCGGTGACACACGGAACGAATAGAGAGGCGTTCGATCGTCGTATCGACGATGTCCGCCAAGAAGGCCACCCCGCAGAAACCTGCCGCGCCAATCACATCCTTCTTCACCAAGGCGCCGTCCCCCTCGCAGCAGCAGCAAACCACGGGCCAAGCCGCGAAGGGCGCGGCGATGGCGGAGGCGGCGACCGTCGGGGTGAAGCTCAACTTCGAGCGACCCGCGGCGAACGAGCCGTCGAACAAGGATTCGCGATCGCCCCTAAGGACCCTCCTCCCGTCCGCCCCACCCACCGAGCCCAAGAGCGCGAGCGGCGCCAGTCGCAGGGTGGACGCCGACGGTGGACCGTCCGAGGAGACGTCGACGCGAGATCCACCCGTCGCCGCGACCGCCGAGGGAAGCCCGGTGAGCGCGAGCGTCGGGGACGCTCATTTCATGACCCCGGCGCACGCACTCAGGGGCCCTCAGGACGAGGACGCAACACCGGGAGACACACCCGCGACGGTGCGTGCCGAGCATCGCCCGCTCAATCGTGGCACCCCCAAATCGATCCGTCACCGCATTTAAAAAATCACGACCCGAGTCCATTTGCCCCGTACCACTACCCGGGGGTCGATCCGCCCACCCATTCACGTCCCTAAACCCGTCACCTGACGCTATATCCCCACCATCACCAATCACACCATCAGGCGATCGACCCCCGGGCCGCCCCCGCGCCCCAAAGCGCCGACCAAACAGACGCCGACGACGCATCCAAGGCTAAAACCCCGGGCTTCGTAGGGGCAAACAGTAAGACGGTCAAAACCCCAGGGACGGTCGGCCAGTCCGCGTCCAAGTCCTCCGTCGCGAGAACCGCGGCGCAGACACCGGAGGAACTGGCTCAGCTCGCCGACAAGCTGGAGAAGGAGGCGAACGCCGAGATTGAACGCCTGAAGGACCCTGCCAAGAAAGAGGCAGCCTTTGCAGACGCGGACAAGGACAAGGCAACCACCGAACCCGGCCGGCTCCTCAAGAAGGCCAGGCGGGCGAGGGCGCGCGCCGAGAAGGCTGTCGCCGACGAGGCACTCAGGGCCAAGGCGGCCGCGGAGAAGGAGGCGGCCCGGGTGGCCAAGGAACAGGAGCGGGCTCAGCGCGAACGGGAGAAGGAACTCGCCAAGGAACAAGCCGCGATTGAAAAGGCTGAGAAATCCGCCAAGCTCGCCGCCGAGAAGGCTGAGAAGGCGGCCAAACTCGAAGCGGAGAAGGCTGAGAAGTTCGCCAAGCTCGCGCGGGAGAAGGCTGAGAAGGAGGCCAAGGCGGCGGCCGAGAAGGAGGCCAAGGCTGAGAAGGAGTCCGCCGCCAAGGCGGCCAAGGCGGAGCGCGAGGCTAAACTCGCCGCCGAGAAGGCCCAGCGCGAGAAGGAGCGCGAGGACGCCAAGACGCAGAAGGAGGCTGAGCGCGCCAAGGCTGAGGCTGACAAGCGCGCCGCGATCGAGGCTGCGTCGGCTAAGAAGAACAAGCAGAAGAACCAGTTTGCGTCGTTTTTCGCAAAGGCGGCCAACAAGACGCCAGACCCGGAACCCGCCGTCGTCGCGCCCGTCGTTCTGTCATCCGCGCTCGACACGAAGAAGGCTGACGAACTCGTGGCGTTGACCGTCAACGGAGGTTCGAACGTGGCGACCGCGACGCTCCTCTCGGACGCGCGTGCCAGGTGGCGTGCCGAGAGCCGCTCGTTCGGCGCCGGGGACCGGTGGGGCGTCAGGCGGGTGCCCAAGCGCCGCCGCGACGAAGGTTTGTTGGGTCCCGATAAGTCGCTCCAGGACGCGGTCGACGCGAGCGTCATCGCCGTCGATATCGCCCCCAAGCGACGCAAGCTCATCAGCGTGCAGTGCTCCTCGCACGTCGTCGTGGACGGCGTGTGTCGACAGGAGGGGTCCTACAGGCACGCGTTCCAGCTCGGGCCCCAGGACGACGACTCCGGCAGCTTCGATAAGACGTTCCCGGTGGACGGGGGACGGCCCGCGTTCTGGGGCTCGGGGGTGTTCCCCGAGCGCCCGGGGCGAGTCTCCTCGCACGTCACCGGTCGTACTCCCTTTCGTAAGGATTCAAAGGTTGAGTACGTCGCAGACGACGGCGAGTATTTCGACTCGGGGGATGAGTGGGAGGAGGTGGAGGAGGGCGAGTCCTTGTCCGACGAGGACGTGGATGCTGACGAGGACGGCGAGGCCATCTCGGACGAGGACGAGGACGGCTTCGTGGTGAAGGACGGCGAGCTGTCGGAGGGTGAAGGGGTCAAGGATGAAGGAGAACTCGCGCACGACCCGATGGACCTCGACGACCTCGGCTCAGACGACGAAGGTTTGGATCTCGTGGGCGCCGAACTCGAGACAGGTGCGACCGACTCGAGCTCATCCGGGTTCAGGAACCGCGCACTATCGCAGCTCGTGCAGTGGACGAAACAGGCGAGGCGAAGGAACCAGCCGCTGGTCATCGCCGATTTCGGCGCGGCTCCCCCCGGCACGCCCGAGGCGAAAACCGAGGAGTCGGGCGGGGCGGACGGCGCGAGGCTCGACGTTCTCCGCGCTCTCGCGCCCGTTCGGTTCCGTCCCGGTACGTACTCACGCGCTGCTATTCGCATGTACGACCCGTCGGTGTCCACGAACAACGACGACCTCAACGCTATTGACAGGGACGCGCCGGGAGGAAGCGGAGCCGGTAAAAAACGATCAGCCGCCGACCTGGGCGCCGACGCGAACTCCGAAGGCGACACTGCGAAAAAAGGCAAAAGCGAATTCCCCGACGAACTCCTCAGGCCTCTGGTTGAGTTTTTGCTCACCAACCCGAAGTTGCAGAGCAAGGGTGCGAGGGAAAAGTTCACGGAGGTTTCCCAGGTGAATGGCGCTCACCCCGATTTGACCAAGAAGGCGGTGCAGCGGAAGATCGCCGAATGCGCCGAGTATCGGTTGACCAAGCCGCAGCGGTGGGAGATCAAACCGCAGGTGTTCGCGTCGGTTAACTTGAGCTCGCAGGAGGCGGACGCGATGCGCCCCGAGACAGGAAACGAGTTCCCCGACGAACTCGTCAAGCCCCTGTTGGAATTTCTCCTCACCAACCCCAAGCTCCAGAGCAAGGGTGCGAGGGAAAAGTTCCTGGAGGTTTCCCAGGCGGACGGCGCGCACCCTGACCTGACCAAGGCTGCGGTCCAGCGGAAGGTCACTGAGCTCGCCGAGTACAAGGGCAGGCGGTGGGAGATCAAGCCGGAGGCGTTGGCCGCGGTGAACATCGCGTTCGACGCGGCGGAGGCGATGCGGCCGCCGCACACGCCCACCAAGGCGGAGAAGGCGGCGGCTGACCGCGCCGCCAAGGAGGCTGCCCGGGACGCGGTCAAGGCTGCGAACATGGCCAAGGCGGCGCTCTTCCAGAAAGCCCCGGGAGGACCCACCGCCCCGGCGATTGAGCCGGTGTCGCTTCAGAGCGAGCCCGCTGCGGAGCCCGAGGGTGGAGCCCAGTGAAGACGCGCCACATGTGTCACGCGGCGGAGCGAAGGATGAGTGAGATGGGCACGATGAACATTCACGGGCGGGCGACTGTATCGACTACGGTGAACACGTAGCATGACGACGAATTGACGTGTTGAGAGGGGGAGGTCCGACGAGGAGGCTCGCCCCCGTTGACGGCTTGAAATATGATCTCATTTTCACGACATTTTTGGCCGGTTGCAAATTTTCGACCGAAATTTGGGACTCAGTTAACTCAAGACTTCTTGAGTCAATCATCGTATGGGCATTTTAGACTGAAGGATGAGGAGGTGTTACAGACAGACGTCGAACAGGCGTTGGAGAGATCCGAGTGCGTGAACCGCCCGCGCCGCGTTGGTCGCGCGCCACTCTGTTCGACGCCGTGGTGGACGGATCGGCAGTGAGTAGAAAGTTCACGCGACTCGTGCTCAGTGAGTCGCCAGGGAACGCACCCGCCCGGATACCAAGGCTCGGATACGACGCGCGCCTGTCGCACCGGTCACCGCTCGGCAGTCCCAACACTCGGGGCGGCACATCGCAGAGACATCACTCGTCATGGAGTACGCTCCCATTCGGGTCGAGGAGGCGCCAGGGATGTTCGTTCCGCCATCCTCCGGGTCCTACGGCGCCGCGGGAACGTCCTCACGCGATGACGTTCCCAAGAAGCCCAGGAGCGTCGTCGGCCAGCTGTTCGGCTCGTCGGCGTCGGTGCCGGTGGTGATTGGGATTGGGGTGTTGTGCATGGTCGTCGGGGCCGCGGTCGGCGTGCTCGCGTCGCCGTCGCTGGCGACCGGATGGGGCGGCGCGGGTGGCATCGGAGGCGCTCCGGTGGCCATGGCGACCGCACGTGAGGGTATCGCGCGAGACGTCCACGCCGCACCGCGGGTCGTCGCCCCTCCGCTCGAGCGCGCGTCCGCCTCCTCCATCCGCGAGGAAAAGGCGCGCCTCGAGACGACGGAGGAAAATCTCAACATCCGGCTCGCCTCTCTCGGCGACGCGCGGGACGAGGACGACTCGGACTCGGACGTCGTCGAGACGCCCGACACCAAGGTCTTCCCGGCTCTCGGCGCAACGCCCGACGCGAACGCCGAGACGACGCGCGCGGCTCGCGTCGCCGAGCGCGTCGCCGAGCGCAAAGAAGCTCGTCTCCACGACAGGCTCGAGCGACAGGTGGATTCCCAGCTGGGAGCCGCGGCGACCCCGGGCGCGGGCGCGCTGCCCCGCCCGGGGCCCAAGCGCGTCCCGTCCTTCCCCGCGGACCCGTCCGACGCCCCGAATCACCCGGTCCCCGGCCAGGGTGCCAACGGTGACGACAACGTCGAGACGGACTCGACCGCGTCGACAACGGCCGAAGACGAAGCCACCAAAAACGACGGAGGGAAAAAGACGGGAGGGAAGAAGGACCCTTCATCAAAGCCCGACAAGAAGAAAGGCACGGATGAAACCACCGAGGGCGGGACAGACGCCGAGTCCTACGCTGACGCCGCGTACGGCGCGTACGACGACGCGTACGGCGGCGGCGGCAGCATGGTGGACATGATCAATTCCATGATCGAAGGCGCCATGGATTCGCGGACCGAGATCCACGCGCCACCCGCCGAGCTCAGCGCCAAGAACACGGAACTGCTCAAACACCTCGACAGGTCCATCCCGGACATGGCGGGGGAGAAGGAGATGGGGTACTTTCGGTACCCGCACCTCCGCGGCGACGCGTTGGTGTTTGTGTCGGAAGGGAACGTCTGGTACGCCAAGAAGAGCGGCGGCGCGGCGGCTCGAGTCTCGGCGTCCTATTCCGTCGAGGCGCTGCCCAAGCTCAACAAGAACGGGACCGTGATCGCGTTCCTGGCGCAGTCCGTGGACGGGTACGAGGTGTTCACGCTGCCCGTCGCGGGGGGCGTCGCGAAGCGCGTGAGCTACGGCAGCGCGGCGGTGAAGCTGGAGGGGTGGACCGCGGACGGCAAGATCCTCGTCGTCACCTCCTTCTTCTCCCCGACGGGCCTCGCGCAGCTCGCGACGGTGGACCCGGACACGAGCGAGATGACCGTGCTCCCCTTCGCCAGGGCATCGGGCGGTACGCAGGACGCGACGGACGGGTGCTACGTGTTTTACCCGCTCCGCCAAACCTCCGCTACCAAGCGCTACGAAGGCGGCGAGCAGAGCCGGCTGTGGCGGTGGTGCGACGGGGACGACGAGGCCACCTTGTTGACCCCGGAGTCGTGGAGCAAACGAGGCGCGTGGTCGCCCGTCACCTCTCCCGCGTTTCCGGACCAGATCTTTTTCATCTCCGACCACAGCGGCGTGGCCAACGTGTGGGTGATGGACAAGGATGGCACGAACAAGCGCCAGCTCACCAACTCGTGCGGCATGGACGTCATGGAGATGACCATCGACGGAAAGGACGGCATCGCGCGCATCGGCGGCGGCCTCCACAAGTTCGCCATCGACGACGCCCCCGCGGGTAACGAGAAGGGCCTCGTCGGCGCCATCCTCACCGAGGCGCCGCACGAGATTCCCATCACGCTCACCAGCGAGTTCAGGGACGCCGCCGAGCAGAAGATCTTCGCGCCGCTCGAGGAGCTCAGGGAGCTCGCGCTGTCCCAGGATGGATTCTACGCCGCGCTCGTGATTCGCGGACAGATCTTCTTCACCCCGCTCCTCGAGCAGCTCGGCACACGTCTCGAGCAGGTGACTCAGCACCAGGGCGCCGTCCGCTATCGCCACGTGCAGTTTGTCAAATCGGATTCTCCGGGGGACAACACGAAGATCATCGCCATGTCCGACGCTTCCGGCGAGTACGAGTACGTCCTCCTGGAGCGCCAGAAGGGTGGCAAGATGGGCGCGGCGTGGACCGAGACGCAGCTCACCAAGGGTGGCAAGATTCGCGGCGTCATGTCCTACTCGGACGTCTCCCCCGACGGCACCGCGCTGGTCTTCGACGATACCTACGGAGAGGTCAACGTGCTGAACCTCACCTCCACCGCGGTCAACACCGCCAAGTACCGCACCGACTCTGGCCCCACCGCGGAGGAACAGGCGTCCATGCAGGAGATGATGATCAACCAGCTCATGGGCGCCGCGGGTGGCATGGCGGGCGGCGGCGGCGGCGCGGATGCCACCGCGCAGAGCCGCCGGATGGCGATGAAAAAGGGCAAGGGCGGTAACAAGCCGAACGTCGTCAACCCCAGCGATGACGATGAAGACGTCGACGCGGACGATGAAGACGTCGACGACGCCCAGGGCCAGAAGCCCAAGGCTCCCGCGGGTGGAAAAGACACCGACGCGGCTCGCGAGCGAAGCCGGCTCAGGCGTAAGCGCCGCGCGGGTCTCCGCCGCGAGGCTCGGTCGCAGTTCCGCCGCGACTGGCGCGTCGCCGCCAACCTGGGCACCGAATCCAAGGGTGGGTTCACCTTCTCCGGGTTCGACGGCGTGGACCAGGGTGCGAGAGCGAGGGACATGCACCACTCGCGGTACGGGCAGATGCCTTCCGAGGGTGGATATTCGTCCCTCTTTGGAGCGCACCTCGGCGCCGCGCCCCCGCCCAGGCCTTCCGGGTCTGGAGGCGGCGGGAAGAAAAAGTCTGGGCAGGCGAACATGCGCACCGTCATGTCAGGCCTCCGGCCCGAGGCGGCGGGGGACTACTCCTGGTCGCCCGACGGTAAGTGGCTCGCGTTTTCCGCGTCTGACGCCTCTGAGTTTTCCTGCGTACACGTGTGGAACGTGGAGACTGGCGAGACGCAGCGTTTGACTCACCCGTCGTACAACGCGGTGGAGCCCAAGTTTTCCCCCGACGGCTTCTTTTTGTACTACTTCAGCGACCAGCAGATCGAGTCCGAGGCTGGTTCGCCGTACGGGGCGCGCGGAGGCGAGCCGAGCTACCTCGGTACCCAGCAGCTCATGTGCCTGCCCCTTCGCGAGGGTTTCAAGTGCCCTTTCTTCATGGGCGACGAGCTCAACGTCGCCGGTCAGATCTTCGACCCGGCGGTGGGCAAGCAGATCGCCACTAAGATCGCCATGAACAACATCGAGAAGCGCGCCGTCCCAGTGCCGTTCCTGGAGAAGAAGCAGTACTTTGGCCTTCACATCATCGGCCAAGGGAACACGTTCATCATGCAGATGTGGGACGGCGTCGGGTTCTACCTCGTCGCCATGGACATCATCTCCGGCACGGTGCTGCCCATCTACCCCGATCCCATCGGCGTGTACGTCAGCGGCGACAGCTCCGTGGTCATGATCGCCGTGGAGCAAGGCCTCGCGTTGTTCAGCAGCGAGGCTATCGCCACCCCAGGCGTCGCGCAGGATCAGCTCCTCGCCTCCGCCGTCGTCTGGGCACCCCCCGAGTCCTGGGCGGTGACCATCTCGCCTCGCGCCGAGTGGATGCAGATGTACAACGACGCCATGCGCAACATGAGGGACGCGTTCTACGACCCCAACATGCACGGCCTGGACTGGAAAGGCATCACCGAGATGTACCGACCCCTCGTCTACCGCGTCAGCACCAAGAGCGACCTTCGCGACGTCCTCCAGCAGGCGCTCGGCGAGCTCTCCGTGCTACACGTGTTTGTGTCCATCCGATCGGACGCGCCGACGTTGCCCGTGGGTGAACCCAGCGCGTGCCTGGGCGGTAACCTGCGCAAGACGGATCGGGGCATGGAGGTTGTCCGCGTCTTTGACACGTCCGGCATCCTCGGCGCGCCCGACTCGCCCCTGAGCGCCATGGCCGTGGATCTGAGACCCGGCGACGTCATCACCCGCGTGGACGGCGTGCCCCTGAACGACACCGGCGCGCTGGTCTCCAGGTCCTTGCTCGGTAAGTCCGGCATGCAGGTTTTACTGGAGGTTGACGTCAAGCCGAGGGACCCGCCGGATGCCGAGGAGCAGATGATTTTGGACCAGCTCCAGATGGGCGCGGCGGGCGGCGGCGGAGCCGGGGGCCAGGGCGGCGCCGCGGGCGGTGCCTCGGGGCAGGGTGCCATGGGCGCGGGGTCATACGGCGGCGGCTACGGCCAGGGCGGCTACGGCGGCTACGGCGGTCAGGGTGGCTACGGCCAGGGTAACCCCCACCAGCAGTCGGCGCCCCAGTGGATGACTCGCGGCGGCGGCGGCCACGGCCACGGTCTCCAAACGGTGACGCACAAGGTGAAGGAGGTTCGTCGCATGGCGCAGCTCGGTGCCGCCGCGAAGGGCGCACCCAAGCCGTCGCTTCCTTCCAAACCCGGCGGCGCACAAGCTGCGGCGGCTCCCGGCGCGGCGGCTCCCAAGCTCACCCCGAAGCGTGACGGCGGGAACGCCACCGAGGTTCCCGAGGAGGAGAAGAAGATTGGCGGCGTTCAAAACTTCGTGGTGACCCCTCTGTCCCACTTCGAGTGCTCCACCCTTCGCGCGGCGGACGCCCTGAACGCACGGAAGAACCACGTCACGTCCAGGTCCAACGGCGACATCTCCTACATCTACCTCGAGGACATGGAGCAGATGGGCCAAGGGGAATCCAACTCGTTTGACGACTTTGCCGCGCAGTTTTACCCCGCCATTCGCAAAGCCGGTTTGATCATCGACGTGCGACGCAACGCGGGCGGAAACATCGACACGTGGATCCTCGAGCGTCTCCGCAGGGTGGCGTGGATGTTTAACACCGAACGTAGCGGCCCGGGCGACACCACCATGCAGTACGCGTTCATGGGCAAGGTTGCCGTGCTGGTGGACGAGATGACGAGCTCGGATGCCGAGATTTTCGCCGCGGGTATCCAGCGCCTGGGACTCGGCAAGGTGATCGGCATGAGGTCGTGGGGCGGCGCCGTGGGGTACAGCAGCAACCCCGAGCTCTCACTCGTGGACGGTAGCGGGTTCACCATCCCTTCCTTCGGCCCGTACGCGGGAGACAGGTGGATGATTGAGCAGCAAGGCGTCGTCCCCGACATCGTCGTCGATAACCCCCCGGTGGCGGCTTTCAACGGGCACGACGCGCAGCTCGACGCCGCCATCGACCACCTCCTGGACGAGATCGCGGAGGTTAAGGGCGACGAGGTTATTCCGGAGAAGCCGGCGTACCCGGACTGGTCGTTCGACCGCGACGTGTGCAAGTCTGGCGGCGACGGAAGCAAGCGGAGCCGCGACGTTCGTGCGCTCGTCATGGGAGCGCCCGGACCTCTGCCCGACGCGGAGGTTAAGAAGCTCACGCCGAAAAAGGCGAAGAAGAGCCATCATCACCATCATAAGCACGGCGAGGACTCGGCGTGAGGGAGGACGTCCGAGCGGGTCTATAGATTTATTCATATGACGTATTGTTATCACCATCCCTGTGCGGAGTCTTCTATGTTTTCTATGTCTGTTGTACAACTCAAATATTTTGCCGCGTGCCCGAGATCCGCGTCTCATCTCCCGCGGACGAACGCCATCGTCGCCCACACCGGGCGAACCGTCACCCCCAAGTCGCTCACGGCCACGTTCACGCGTCCGCCTGGAGCGCGGCAGCCTCCCTGCGCAGCTCCTTGACCACCGCCGCGAGCGCCTCCGGGTTCACTCCGTTCTCGCACAGCGCGATGAGGATGGCGAGGCTCTCCTTGTCCAGGCCGCAGTCCAGCAGCTTGGAGATTTCATGCGCGATGTCCAGCGTCTCCTTCGCCTGGTACACGGCGACGTTATCCATTCTCGTTTGACCTCCAACGACGCGCGAGCTTCGAGGTGGAGGCGCGCCTTGAAGTGGAGGTTGCCTCGGTTGATTTCAAAAGTCAGAACAGAAGAAAGCTTTTTCCGTCAGCTCGCGGCGTGCTCCAGCGAGTTGCTCTGGAAAAATCCGCAATAAACCCGGTGGTCCATCCCCGTCGCCTTCCCTTTTCAGCAGCCGCAAGCGCACGCTTCGGTCACTCCGTTCGAAAACACAAACGAGACAATGGTCAAGTCCGTCGTCGAGTGCTCCCCCGACCTCACCTGGGCGCTGGTCGCGAAGAACAACGTGTTCATCCGCCGCTCCAGGTCCGCGACCAGGCAGAAGTGCTTCCGCTCCTTCTCCGCCGAGGCCGCCAACGTCACCTCCGAGCACAAGTTCAAGTTCTCCGGTGCGTCCACATTCCGATCGTCGTGCGATAGAGGGATGGCGTGGGACGCGCGTGGGGTCGTGGATCGACCCCGCGCGCGTCGCGTCGCGTAAAACCCTAACCCATCGTCCGGGGAAAAAAACATCCCGCGTCGTGACCTGGTTCCCAGTAGGGTTTTTTGTGTGTCTCGATCCACATCGCCACTGACCTTTCCTCCCTTTCTTGACCATCGCAGGCCTCGCGAATGACGTCGCCGTCGGCGTGAACGCGTTCAAGTACCCCAAGGACTACTCCAAGAAGCAGAACGCCACCGCCGTCGCCGTCATCGTCGGCGGCAAGACCACCAAGGTTGCGGGCATCTTCCAGCAGCAGGCCAAGGCTACTGCCAACGCCGTCGCCGCGTCTCGCCCCGACCTCACCGTCGCCGCCCTCGCCAAGCTCTCCGCCGTCCAGAGGGGCCTCCGCGTCGCGGCCGCCGCGGCCAAGGCGCAGTAAGTGTGAAGTCTGGGCAGAGAGACTCTCGATGGTGGGTGGGTGTGGAGATGAGGGCGGTTGCGCTCGAACTTAGCTTTGGATAAGATTGAGCGCGCGTTGGCGGTGCTGGACGACGACATCGCGGCCATCGACGCGCGGTTGATGGAGTGCGGCTCCGACATCGCGGCCATCGACGCGCGGTTGATGGAGTGCGGCTCCGACGTCGCGGCGGCTCAGGAGATTCAGGTTGAGAAGGACGCAAAGACGGAGAAGCAGGCTCTGTACTACGCCGAGTGGGAACGGCTGGAGGAGGTGATGATGCAGGCTGAGGAGATCGCGGAGGAGGCGTAGTTGATCTTGTGATTCTAATAACGTTGATGTTACTTGCGATTACAAAATGGGCGAGCGATTCAAACATGAATACTGAGTCTACTGTTTCGCCGCGTGGCACTCCTTGCACTGAGAGCGCTGATGGCCGTGCTCGCAGATTGATGACCCTCCGCACTCCTTGCATACAGTGCGCCGACGACCGTGCTCGCAGATCGATGACCCACCGCACTCCTTGCAGTCAGAGCGCTGACGGCCGTGCTCGCAGATTGATGTCCCACCACAGTCCATGCACTTAGAGCGCTGACGGCCGTGCTCGCATATTTGTGTCCCACCGCACTCCATGCACTGAGAGCGCCGACGGCCGTGCTCGCATATTTGTGACCCACCACAGTCCATGCACTGAGAGCGCCGACGGCCGTGCTCGCATATTTGTGACCCACCACAGTCCATGCACTGAGAGCGCTGACGGCCGTGCTCGCATATTTGTGACCCACCACAGTCCATGCACTGAGGGCGCTGAAGACCGTGCTCACAGATTGATGCCCCACCACAGTCCTTGCACTGACGGCGCCGACGACCGTGCGGACAAGCACTGCACACCTTGCAGTTCGAGCGGTACTTCACCCCGTGTTCGCACGGCCCGTGGTGCATCTTCCGCTTCGTGCCCTTTGTGGGAGGGGCTCTCTTCTCGGCAGCCTTGGCCACAGCCTCAGCCTTGGCCTTGATGGCCTGCTCAGTCTTCTCGGCAGCCTTGGCCACAGCCTCAGCCTTGGCCTTGATGGCCTGCTCAGTCTTGTCCAGCCTAGCCTTGCGCCTCGCCTCCGTCTTGCGCGCGGCGGCCTCGCGTGCCTCGCGTGCCTCGGTAGTCTTAGCAGGAGAAGATTTAGCCTTCATGGCATCGTGCTGATCTTCCAAAACACGCAACCTTTCATCATCAACAGCTCGGTGGGGTTCTAATAATTTTGCCATCTTCAGCAGCGTCAACTCCAGCATGTCAGCTGCACTTCCACTGTTAGTGCCGTTTGATTTATCGTAGTGTGGAACGCTGATGATGTGAGCCCGCTGGACGCCCCACTGACGCGCCATATCATCGATGGTCCTATATGGCCCAACCTTGCTGAGGCATCCGCCGATGGTTGACACGCCCAACACTTTGAGTTCGTACTCGGTACCCGCGCGCGTCACCCAAGTTGTGCCAAAATTCGTGAAAAACCACATCGAAGGCGCCATCGCATTCTTGCAATGGTGCGGCATTCCAGGCTGCGGGGAACACTCCAGAATTTGACGCGCCTGGTCGAACACCACGAAGGCATGACCAAACCGCGTCTCTTGCTCCACCATGAATTTGCGGTAAAAAGGATGAACATCTGAGGCGTGGTTGGCCAGGTGCGTGCCCTTGGCACAAACACTCTCGTTGATCCACAGCGCCGGTGCCTTGTCATTTAGTCTCTTCAAGATGTCGTACGTCTTGGCCTCGGTGTAAGGCACACAAGACTTTTCACGTCCAAGTGAATCCAAGATGAGGTCCAGCGAATCGTAGAGTGCCACAGAGTGAGAGAGTGCGAGAGCGGCGATTGCTGCAGACCTAGGCTGACCGAGTGTCTCTTCAATCGATGCGTTGTGAGCCGCATCTGTGGCGTTGCGAAAGTATGTTTCGTAAGCGGCTCGCTCCTTGTGCTCGAAAATGACTTTGAGGACGTCCTCGGTCTCGTGCCGGCGGAAGTACGCAAGACTTTGCGCTGAATTTAGCTTGTTAAAGCCATTAGCGGTTGTTTCCGTCATCCTGCGCCTGCGAGCCTCGCGGTCCTTGTCAAGAGCATCTCGGTCCCAGATGGCGAGCCCGAGATCCGGGAGAGTTCCTTCATGAGCACCGAGGTGCTTTTTGGATGGTGGTTCGTCGAATGAGGAGGCCGCGGCGGGCGAATTGGTCGACGTCAAATCCCTGAGCGGTTGGCGCTTGAGTTGAGAGCATTCTTGATGAAGGGGCTCTTTTGGGATATGGCTGGGGGCCTGAGCCTCTTTCGCGGGGGATCCCTTTCCGGGTTCCTCGGACTGTGCGTCGGCGAACACGAACATGCTCGCTTGAGAGTGGCGGCTGACTCCCTTAAACTTTTTGGTTTTTCCCAGAATAGGACCCGTTGACCTTGTGTCATGAAATACATACAAATTCGATATGAAAATAATCACAGTTTTCACTTTGAAATCAGTGGGGACTAAAAAAGTTAATACACACCCTGCACCCATTTCTTCCCACTTTTTCATTTTTACTCCAGTTCGTGAGGACAAGAAAAAAATGATTGGTCGTTCACGGGAACTCGACCCATTGCTTCTCGGTCGTGAGTTGGGGAGAGGGAGCTTGCTTTAAGTCAGAAGAGAAAAAGCTGAACCAACAACGCAAACCAAGTCTTCATACGAGTTTCCGGGAAATTACCCGTTAAAAGACGG
>Ga0302114_10000154_pt1 | contig 49861 bp, 32 predicted proteins | sample AG5_Surface_MG_FD_203107 | JGI IMG/M metagenome (GOLD analysis project Ga0302114, IMG submission 203107) | Marine microbial communities from Western Arctic Ocean, Canada - AG5_Surface | ecosystem: Environmental > Aquatic > Marine > Oceanic | place: Canada: Western Arctic Ocean | collected... | reverse complement strand
GGGCGCAGACACCTGGCTCTCGCGTATCTCGCGAGACGACACAGTGAACACGACGGACGGGCCACCCGGCGCTTGGGTGTTCAATCCGTGCCTGGAGAACGAACGCGTCGAGTACGGACTGTGCGCGCCATGCACACACGGCGGGACCAGAGCCGCGGGAGATGATCCCGCACTCGGTGTCGACACCGGGTGCACGTTTCCCGACCGTGCTGCGCTGAAAACCGCGGTGGACAACTGCCTCGCCGTCGATCCCACCGGCGTGGCGTGCTGCAGCCACGGCGCGGACTGCGGCGCCGCGGGGACAGCCGAGATGCCGGACTGGGATGTGTCGCTGGTGACGAGCATGAGCGAGCTGTTCAAGAACAAAGCATCCTTCAACGCGGATATATCGCGATGGGACGTCAGCTCGGCCACGAGCATGTATGCAATGTTTTGGGGAGCCAGCAACTTCAACGCGGACATATCGCGGTGGGACGTCAGCTCAGTCGTCACGAGCATGCAAAATATGTTCTACACAGCCAGCCAGTTCAACGCGGACATATCGAGATGGGACGTCAGCTCGGTAACGACCATGGCAAGTATGTTCGAGGGAGCCAAGGCGTTCAATCAGCTCCTATCGAGATGGGACGTCAGCTCGGTCACGACCATGGCGTACATGTTCTACGACGCCGACGCGTTTAACACCATGCCGGTGGGCTGGGACACATCCAAGGTCACGGCTTCTGGTAGTATGTTCACTTCTGCAGACACATGGACAGCGAGATTCACGGGTGGCGGCACCAGCACCCTCCCCGGCAGCGAGTGGACGCGCATAGAAGACGTGTGCGACGCGTCCTACCCGCCCCTCAACGGCGACGTCGGCAACTGCACCGACACCCTCATGAGCGGCACGTCCTGCGTCCCCACGTGCGACGCCGGGTACGTACTGAAGGGCGTGAACCCGTCGTGCACCGACCGTGTGCTGACGGAGGATGTCGTGTGTGTCCGCCAGTTTACCGACGGCGCCGAGCTGAAGGCCACCGTGGACGCGTGCCTTGATGCGGTGCCGTCTGGGGAGATGTGCTGCTCCTCGGACAGGTGGTGCTGGCATCCCGACCCGGCGATGAGGCGGTGCGGCGCCGTTGGATGCGTGGACATGCCTGATTGGGACGTGTCGCAGGTGACAGAAGCGCACGATCTGTTCGCCGGCAGATCGAGCTTCTACCAGGACATCAGGGGATGGACATTCCCACAAGACGCCGACACGACGGGTATGTTCTCGGGTGCAGACATGTGGCTGTCTCACCTTTCTCGCGGCGATGAGGTAAACGCCACGGACGGGCCGCCGAGCCAGTGGACCAGCGATCCGTGCCTTGAGAACGAGCGCGTCGAGTCCGAGTGGTGCGTCGCGTGCCGGATCGGTTGGACCAGGGCATCGGGAGACGATCCTTACGGCGAGAACACCGCGTGCTCGCTCCCGTTTCCGTCTGAAGGGCCGCACGTCTACCTCGCCACCTCCGACGCGTCCACTTGCGCAGTCTCGACCTCGGGGGAGATGAAGTGTTGGGGCAAGAATGACGTTGGGCAGCTCGGGCGTGGGGACGCCGACACCCAGGATCGTGGGGACAATGCCGACGAGATGGGCGACAACTTGCCCATTCTCGATTTAGGAGGGCCGTCGCTCGCTGTCAAGGTTAAAGCTGTCTCTGCCAGTGGATCCCACACGTGTGCGATCCTGAATGACGGCAGCGTGAAGTGCTGGGGCCAGGGCAACAACGGGCAGCTCGGCTACGGTGATACCCAGTCTCGCGGTGTCGGCGCCGACGAGATGGGCGCCAACTTACCCTCCGTTGATTTGGGGTCTGGTCGGTCGGCGAAGTTCATCGCCGCCGGTGTCGACCACACGTGCGCGCTACTGGACAACGGCGGCGTGAAGTGCTGGGGTTACAATAACAACGGGCAGCTCGGCTACGGTGATACCCAGTCTCGCGGGGATGGTGCCGACGAGATGGGCGACAGCTTACCTACGGTTGACTTGGGGTCTGGTCGGTCGGCGAAGTTCATCGCCGCCGGTGGCTACCACGCGTGCGCGCAACTGGACGACGGCGGCGTGAAGTGCTGGGGCAGGAATGACTATGGGCAGCTCGGCTACGGTGACACCCAGAATCGCGGGGACGGCGCCGACGAGATGGGCGATAATCTCAAGGCGATATACTTTACGCCTACCGTCAAGACTATTGCCGCGGGGTCTACTTTCACGTGCGCGCTACTGTACGATGGCAGCGTGAAGTGCTGGGGTGACAATAACAAAGGGCAGCTCGGCTACGGTGACACCCAGAATCGCGGGGATGGCGCCGACGAGATGGGCGCCAACTTACCCTCCGTTGATTTGGGGTCTGGTCGGTCGGCCAAGTCCATCGCCGCCGGTGTCGACCACACGTGCGCGCTACTGTACGATGGTAGCGTGAAGTGCTGGGGCAGGAATGACTATGGGCAGCTCGGCTACGGTAACAAATTTATTGGCTACGGGAAAAGCGCGGACTATATGGGCGACGGCTTACCCGCGGTTGACTTGGGGTCTGGTCGGTCGGCCAAGTTCATCGCTGCCGGTGCCGACCACGCGTGCGCGCAACTGGACGACGGCGGCGTGAAATGCTGGGGCAAGAATGAGAACGGACAGCTCGGGCTCGGCAACACCCAGAATCGCGGGGACGCTCCTCACGAGATGGGCGACAACTTGACCGCCGTTGACTTCGGCGGATTCGATGTCGCCGAGCCGTGGCCCTTCATGCCGTACCCGTGCGTGAAGATGAAAAAGTACGGGTTCAACATCGATCCGAACCGATGCGCTGCGAGGGACTACAGGCCGCACTGCCCGAGGCCCGTGCCCGTGAAGACGGGCGCTGGTGATTGGCCGAGCAGTGGCAGGGTGAACGTCAACGGGTACAGCCTGCTAAAAGATCAAGACGGCTGGCTCCTGATCGCGGCGTACGATCACAAAAAGGACACCAACCCAGATTTGGTGGAGGACACGGGTCCGTCGTCGGCGACGGAGGGGTTCTCTCACGTCTGGCCCGGCACGCACCTGGGTCTGGCCGCCTCTGACATCGTCGAGGTTCGGTTCTATTGCCACAGCAGCCTTCACAACCGCGTGATACACTTCTCGACGAAGAACGAATGGGTCAGGAACCGCATCTTGGTGGGAGGCAGCTTTTCGGGTAACTCTCCGTCGCACTGGAATTCGGGAACCACGAAGCTTGAGGGGCACACGGGCCTCCTCCCAGATGCTACTACCACAAGCACTGGCAGCAACATCATCGGTGATTATCCCTTCGTTGGGTCGGATGGGGCGAATAATATACATTGGTCCGTGAGGGGCTCCGAAAGTAGGTGGGAATGCGACGATGTTGCTCCTCAATATGGTGGAGGAAATGTCGACACCTTGCATCAGGTCTGGATCAAGTTGGCGCGATAGCTCGAGGGCGAGCGATAGATGTAAAAACGCCAAGTCGATTAAAAATCCGAGTCCACCCACCCCTCTCTATGCGCATCCCCTCTCTCTCGCATCCCTCTTCGCTCCTCACTTTCTCTTGGCCTCACCAACCGGATCCTCTGCTGTGTCGTCGTCTGCACTCGGCGGGTCGTGAGGTGGTGCGACTCCCGCTGCGGCGGCGACCATATCGTCTCCATCCCAGTATCCAGCCGCCGTCCTGTCGCCGTTCCGCACGACAGTCCCCGCGTCAATCGGCCTCGCCTCGGGCGGCGCCGACGGGTACTGCTCGAGAAGCTCCGACGTGAGCGCGGCGTCAATCGTCGGCACTCCCGAGCACGGCATCCGCGGCATCGTCGTCGTTGGTGCCGGCCACGGTTTTCGTGCGTCCCCGGCGTCCGATGCCTCCTGCGCCGCGTCAGCTTCGCCGCCTTCGCCGGCGGGTGTCTCAGGGACGGGAGTGTCTGGCTCCGGCGGCGGTGGGATAATTTCGTTTCGAGCCTTGTCGCCCTTCTTGCCCTCCTTGCCACCCTTCTTCGGAGTCGCCGCCGGCTCCGGACCTGGCTCGACATCTTCGTTTTGGCCGGGTTCGGACTGAGGCGCAGGTTCAGGCTCGAACCACCACGGGGCATCCTCCGGGGGCTCAAAGCGGCTTGAACACGGCTCGGGGGAAAAGTCCATCGTCATGAACAGCGCTTCAAAACCTCGCCATGTCAGCATCCGCTCAACCGCGGGCAGCGTCGGCGCCGGATCGTCCGTCTCCCCCGTGGCGCCGTCAGATTTTCCAGCTTTGCTTGCATCCGCGACGCGTTTTTCGGACACCGACTCCGGGGTTTCATCCGGATGTCTCGCCATCCACTCGTCAAGCGAAGACTGGAATTTCGCCCGAGCCGCAGCCGATTCCTCCGTGAGGGCACAGCAGGATAAGACCCGCTCCTCGGTTGGGTAGACTCCGCCGGTGGCGAGAGAAAGTTCTCCCATCGCGGTCTTTGCTGTCGAAACCTTCCTGTTTCCCGGTTGATCCTCTACGTCCGGCCCGAGTGCCCGCCAGTACTGGCGGAGCGGGCAGTCAAAGTCAGAAGCCGAATCCTTCGCGGCGGCTGATCTCTCCCGGCGCGCTGAAGCGAGCATCGATCTGTCCCAGTCTTTCTGGAACGCCAGGCTTGCGGTATCCGCGAGGAGTTGACCCGTCACCGAGGTTTCGACGGCTCGCAGGCGTCCATCCGGCGCTGTCCACGCCGATCGCGTCACGCGTCCCTCAGCCGAATCATTCAGGAGCAGCCATAGATGGTATGGATGACCACCACGCACTCGCTCAGCCTCGAGCCTGAGCTCGTAGCCGTCGAGATAGCCATGATCGAGCACCCAGTGTTGCTCGCTCCGATCTCCGACCCAGTCGCCGGACATTGGCTCGACGTCGACCCGGTCCCAAACGTCTGCGCCGAAAAAATCGAAGTCAACAATCGCCGATGCAGTGCCAACCGTGATGGCTTCAAAAAGCTCATTTGGAGCGACTGTCTCCAGGTCGGCAGGATCGTCGGACGCTCTTCGTTTCTTTGCACGTTTGAGTTTTCGCTCCTCGATGAGCTTGACGGCATCGGTCCGCGCGCCGTTGACACGAAGGTTGCGAAAGCACCGCCACGGAATCTCCCCGTTTGCGGCTTGCTCGCAGGCATCGCGAAGAATGTCGCGCTGTGCTTCATCGGAGAGGTCCAGGGAGTAGCGCATAGACATCGGACGCATCACGGGTGGGTCATCCTCAGGCTCGGGCTCGGGCTCGGGCTCGGGTTCTGGCTCGGGCTCGGAATCGGCATCTGAGTCATCGTCTTCCTCTTCATCCTCCTCCGCGCCCGCCGCATCGTCTTCAGCAGGTGGCTCTCCCTCGGCGGGATCGGCACCCTCCTCCGCGGTTTCCGGATTTTCTACAGGCGCATCGTCCTGTGCGATATCGTTTTGCACCTCGTCGGCGACATCGGTTGCGACTGCGGGTACGCCGTTGACCTCGGCGGCGGCCTCCTCGGCGGCGGCCTTCTCCAGCGCTTCAAACTCCTCGAGCTCAGCGTCGGCGCTTCCCTCCACCTCCCCTGAAGCCTCCACCGCGCTAGCGTCAGGACCTGACTCTGCCTGCGGTTCGGGCTCTGGTTCTGGGTCGGGTTCCAGTTCGGGCTCTTCCGGTGCCTCCGGCACACAAATGGACAGGGAAGAAGGAGCCTTCGGCCAGACACCGAGCCTGGCGCAGACCCTTGCTTGCTCTGCACCACCAAGCTGGGCCACGACTCGCCACCACTCTCCCTCGTCGATGTCGACACACACGCCGTACATCGCGACAGCCGCCTCGCACCTTGATTCAGCGCAGTCGATGCGACTGATCATGACCGCGGCTTCGGCGCACGTCGTCGTTCGATTGGCGATGACCGCCCTCAAATCGCACATTGCGTCCCCGCCGCCGATACCTCCTCTGCCGACGTAACCGGCCCGGTTTCCCCGACCGATCTCGCCCGCGAGCTCGTCACGAAGCTGCTCGACTTCGTCTGAAGTCAGTCGCGCGTCGCCGTCGATGTATTCGTTTGTCTTTGGATGACGGTACGACTTTTCGCTCGCGACGTAATCGAACCGAAGGATGCCCGATTTGGGAACGTCCCGCGCGGGCTTGATCCAGGGACCCGATGAGCCCGGAAGCTCCGGCATGGCGCACGCCACAGCCACGGGCACGTCGTCGTAGGCTACGTTTCGCCAGTTCGTGAACGACGGCGTCTCCGCTCCATCGGCTCCATCAGCCACGTCGTCGTTGCCCCGAGCTTTCAAGCAAACCTCCGCGAGTTTCACGACAATCGCGCGGTGTGCGGCGATTCCCAAGTCGAGCGCGTAGTGCCCGGTTGGATTCTTATCACTGAACAGTCCGGAGTGATGCGCGCCCGCAGTACCGACGCGGCGCATGAACCCGATCTGTTCGGACTGCGTGAGGCCCCGCAGCATGCGACGAACGTCGTCTCCGGGAGAGTCAAACGGAATTCGCGGTAGCATAGCCGCGAGCGCCTCGACTCGCTCAGCGCCGCTCTCCATCTCCCAGAGCAGTGCTTCCGCGTCGGTGGGTCGCAGGAAAAAGTTGCGGCACACCACGTCCCGAATTATTTGAAGGCGTTCCTGTGGAGAGGCCAGCGGGTGAGCGATCCGCCCGCGAAGGCCCTCGAAGTCATCGGCGGAGACGAGCTGAGACCCGGCGGGTGCGCCCTCGTGGGTGACATAGTCCATCTCGAGAATGCCGTGCGCGGGCATGTGATCCGGCCACCCGATGGCGAGAGGATCCTCCCGCATGCATTCGCCCTGGTACACCACGTTGACGATGCGCTGCCGCCTGTTGCTCCGCGTGGATTGCGAAGATGCCGCGGCGTCGGCGTCTCTTTCCATCGTCCACAGCTTGGTCGCCACGTCGAGGTCGATGGGATTGGCGAGGTCGAGCCGGTAGCGCCCATCCGGCCGCTCGGGATCAAATGCGCCGTAGCCGCTCTCGGCGAATTTGCTGTCGAGAATCAGCTCCGCCGCGTCCGCACCGCTCTTGGCTTTCTTGCCGCCTTCCTTCCCCTTGCCCTTGCCCTTCTTGGACTTTTTCCCGGCGGCGGCAACCGCCGCTTTGTTTTCGCCGTCGCGCCGCTTCAGCCCCGCGACGAGTCGGGAGTCGAGCGACTCGAGCCCGACCCCGCTGAGGGTGACGGTTTCAACTGAATTATGATCCGTGTTCTCCCCGGCTGCATTCTCACCCGATGCCGAAACCTCGCCGTCTACCCGTCGTGCGAGCGATATGAGCCTCTGACCGATCTCGGCACCCATGGGGTTGTTGTCGAGGTACACGCGTCGCAGGGGATGCACGTTCGGTCCCTCCAGAGATTTCGCGATCGCATCAGCACCCACCGGTCCAATACGGGTGGAGCTCAGGTCGATGTCCTCGATGGATTCGTTTTTGGCAATCATATCTGCGACGCGAGAAGCTCCGACGTCGCCAATCCCGTTTGCAGCCAGGGATAGGTACGACAGACTGCGGCTCAGTGAAAGGGCGCTCGAGATCTCACCCGCGCACTCGGCGTTGAAACTGTTGCCGCTCAAGTCAAGGTAGGCGCACGTTTGATTCTCCTCGACAAAGGCATGCAAAGCCCTCGACGTCTGCAGACCGAGTTTGTTGTTGGACAGGTCCAAGACGCGGACGCTGCTGTTGCTCCTCAACGCGTGCAGCAGCATCGCGCCTTCGGCGTCTGAAAGGTTGCACTTTGCGAGGCGCAGCTCCACGATGCTGGGCTGAGCTAGATGGGAGGGATCAATCACCCGCCCGATAGCCGCGACCCCGTCACGACCGGGTCCAGGATTGGTCGACAGGTTCAATATCTTCACGTGTGCATTCTCCGACAGGCAGTGCGCCACCGCCCTGAAACCCTCCGGTCCGAGCTTGTTGTCCCTCAGGTCGAGGCTAATCACGGAGGTACACATCTGCATCGCCAATGAGAGCGCCGCGACGCCATCGTCACCCAGACCCGCGTGACACAGATTGCACTCGCGCATCTGCAAACCCTGGGACGCTCGGGTGTTGGGAACGCACCCGCGCTCCTTGCAGCTCTCCGCGTACACATCCGTGATTTGTCGGTTGCCGTCATCGTCACCATGGGCACCTCCGCTTGCAGCGGGTGATCGATGTTCAGTCTTCAGCTTTGATTTGATCCCTTTGTTTTTTAGTGTTCCCCATGCGTTGGCGTCCCGGTCGTGCGTCCTGTGCGTCGCGATGTCCCACTTGTCGAAGAGACCGTGCGTCTCGGGGTCAAACTTGCGGTTGGTTTGGACATCTCCCGCGTCGCCACCGAACTTCACGCCCGTCTGAATCGTCTTGATGTACTGCTTTGTGACCGACGCCCTGACCTGTGATTCTTGGCTTTCATCGCCGCGGAACGTCACCTTCTCGGAGCCGCGGGTCAGCCTTTTGCGAGCGAGTGAGCGTGCCGTCTCAAAGATGAGTTCGTCGATGTTCTCGAGGTCGCTCTCGTCGATTATGCGACACACGACCCCCTCCGAAAAGTCCACATCGTCCTTCGAGGTTTGGGGCAATGTTTCCACGGGCTCTGGTTCAGTATCCGGCATCGCCTCCGGCTCAGACCCCGAAGCGAGGTCTCCTTCGGCTGCTTCAGCGAGCTCTGCATCGGCACCCGACTGAGCCTCAGCTTCGGCATCGTGTTCGGATTCCGCCTCGGCTTCTGCTTCGGTTTCTGCATCACCCTCTGCTTCGGGATCCGGCTCGGAAACATCTTCAGCTTGTGCGTCGGGCTCGGCATGTGCCTCGACCTCGACCCCGGGTTCGGGTTCGGGCTCGGATTCAACCTCAGCTTCTGCATCGGGCTCGGGCTCGGATTCAACCTCAGCTTCTGCATCGGGCTCGGGCTCGGGCTCGGCTTCAACCTCATCAGCTTCTGCATCGGGCTCGGGCTCGCCACCCTCGGCGCCACCCTCGGCGTCACCCTCGGGCTCGGACTGGGATGTCGCCTCTGTCGCGATACCAGGTTCGGCTTCTGCGTCGGCATCAGCCTGTGCACCAGCCTCTGGCTCTGGCGCGGCTTCAGGTTCAGCCCCGGGTTCCTCCGCCGGCTCGACCCCCTCGGGCTCGGCGAATGTGACGTCCCTCGGAGCGTCCGCCGCGGGGTCAACATCGGGCTCTGGCGCGGGGACCGAGACGGGCTTGGGCGCGTCCGGTATACCGCGTCGCCAGTTCTCCTCGCGCTCGCTCAGCGCAGCCTTGTAAGCCGACTCACACTCCGTGAGCACGCGGGCCAGCGGCCACGCGCGGAGCCTCGCCTCCAGGAGTTCGTTGTTCAGGACCCTCTGAGCGTTCTTCCTCGCGCCCGCGTGCATCCTGTCCTCGGCTCCGTGCGGGAGGAAATCGAGACGAAGGTCGTCGGCATCGCCGCGCCCGCCGCTCACGGCATCCATGAGCCTCTTGCGCTCCACAGCCTCGAGGTTAGCCTGACGAGTTTTCGTCTCGACCCAAAACTCCGATTCGCGACGCTCTATGTACGCGCGCGCGGCGCGGCGCACCTCCGCGTTGAGCGTCCCGACGCTCACCTTGGGCGGCTCAGTGCCGGCGTCCGCGGCCGCGTCGGGGGGTCGCTCGGGTTTGTCGAGCGCCGACATACGGGACTTCCCCTTCTTGCCCCGACGGGCTCCCCCGCCGATCTTGAGCGAGTCGAATCGCTTGGTCAGCGCGTCGTCTCCCGAGGGTTTCTTCCGTCCGGCGGCTCCGCTCTTCTCAGCCTTCGTGTCGTGGCTCTTCGCCGCCGCGTCGCCTCCGTCTTCTTCCCCTCGCCCCTCGCCATCGTCGGGTACGTCGCGATTGCCGTGCGTGGGCTCCCCAAACTTGGGCGCGAGTCGAGCGACGTACCTGCGCGTCGCCTCATCGCGAACCGCGTCCAGGGATTCGATCTCCTCGGGAGTCGGACCTCGGCGTGCGGTCCCGACCCGCGCGTGCGCTCCGGGAGGTGCGGTCATGCCCGCTGTCCCTACAGAGCGGCTCACCAATGGCCGATTCGGGTTTCCAATTTGGGAGTTCCACTGGTCTGCTTGCCAAGTCTGCCCGACTCTGAAAACTTCTCGGCTGGACTGCTGGGGAGATCCTGCTGTCCAGGTGTGCATCGACATATCGCCGCGCGACAGGGAGCCGGGGCAGGGTTCGCAGCCCTAAGGCCGCACGTTCGCATTTGCACGACGACCGGGTTAGCCCTCGGCGAGCGCTCTTTCGGCCATGCGGAACTTAGTACCTCTCGGCGCTCGGCGCTGGCGCCTGAAGATGGCGCCGGATCCCGACGCGGGGGAACCCGGCGCGCTCGAGACCATCGTGGGCTGCTGCTACGACCCCCAGTCGCGCGTCGTGTACGCCGTGACGAGCGCATGCAACCTCTACGGCGTACACATCGGCGGGGACTCGGGCGGCGGGGACGCGTCGCGTCCGTTCCTCCGGATGTCCCTGCTCGTCGGCGGCGGTGGCGACGGCGCGCTCGCGGACGAGGAGCCCGCGCTCCCGGTCCGGTCCGTCGCGGTCGGCGTCGAGTACATCGCCGAGCTCAGAGGCGTGTGCATAGCCGTCGCGTCGGGAGAGCTCATCCTGGTCGCGCCCGACCCGGACGACGACCACGCGACGACGACCGCGCGCGGCGGGGCGAAGGTTGGCGAGGCGGGCGTCCAAATTCCAGCCGGCGCCGTCGGCCCCGAGTGCATCCCCGAGTGCGTCGGCGCGGTTTCCTCGGGGATCCGAGCCATGCGATGGAACCCCGACGGGGAGATCCTCCTCCTCGCATCGGGCGACGGCCAACTGGTCTGCATGAACAAGGACTTCTTCGTACTCGCCGAGGCGCCGCTTTGTAGAACCACGGCGACGGCTTCGCTGAGCTGGCGCGGCGACGGCGCCTACGCCGCGTCGTTGACCCTGGAAGACGGCGACGAGACGCCCCGGCTGCGGGTATGGAGCAGGGAGGACCTCGAGCCGCACTCGGACGGAGAGGTGAGCCCGTCGTCGCCGCTCGAGTCCGGCGGCGGCGGGAAGGACGTCGCGACTGGGCTCGACTCGTCGTCCTCGCCGCCGCTCGCGTGGCAGCCGCGGGGAGCGCTCGTCGCCGCGGCGTCGGCGGGTGGAGGCGTCGTGTTCTTCGAGCGTAACGGGCTGCGACGGGGTGGGTTCGATCTTCCTCGCGACGGCGCGGGCGATCGAGTGCGCGCGTTGGCGTGGTCGTCGGATAGCTCGGCGCTCTGCGTGACGGTGTCCGGCGACTCGGCTCACGGCGTCCAGGTGTGGACGCGGGGAAACATGCACTGGTACCTCAAACGAGAGATGCGGTATCCGCGCGTGGAGGTCAGCGATGGGTCCCCTTCGCGGGCGCCGCTGGTGAGATGGGACGAAGACGACGCCGACGTTCTCCGGGTGTTCACCGCCGACGGGACTGTGGAGGAGCACTTGTTCGGGTGGGACGCGTGCGTGTCTCGAGCGGCGACAGCGGCGGTGGTCGACGGCTGCCGCGCGCTCATCACCCCGCTGGCCCGCACGCCCCTCCCGCCGCCCATGTGCGCCGCGACCGCGGTGTTCTCCGCGCCCGTCTCGGAGCTCGCGTGGCTTCCCCCCGTGGAAGGGGAGGATGAAGCCGGGGAGACCCTCCTGGCGCTCTTGGCCGACGGGACGCTCGAGATTGTTTCGTCGACGCGGGGCACGGAATGGGAGGAGACGTGCGAAGAACTCGCGGACGCGGCGAGCGCGGCAAAGGGAGACGACGGGGATGACGCGATCGCTCTCAAGGCGCGATCGGTGCGGATCGTCGAGGACGAGACCGTGGCCGCCGTCGACGCGTCCTTCTCCGGGGCGGCCAACTGCAGGGATCAAGCTCGGCGGTTGCGGCACCTCGAGTGTCCGGCGCCGAGCGTGGCGGTGATGACCGCCGACGTACCGAAGGACGGAAGCGCCGCGTTCCTCGTCCTGAACCTGCGTCGGGACGAGTTGTGCGTCGGCGCGGATCGGGACGATGGATGGAGCGGATCGATGACGCGCGCGTGTTTCCTTCCCGGGGAGGCGACTCGGGTGACCTCGTTGGAGGGCGGGACGACGGCTACGGCTTTCGTGCAGGTCAGGGGGCAGTCCACGCCCACGGTGTGGACCGGGGGCGAGGGTGACGCGGGCGGGTGTTCCCCTACGCATCTACCCGACCTCGCGCTCGGTGAGCCGTGCGCCGTCGCTCGAGCCTTCGCGACGGCGGACGGGCGGTCGCTGCTGGTCGGATTGGACGCCGGCGGGACCCTTCGATGCGGCTCTCGCGCCGTGGCTACCGGGGTTCGCTCGTTCGCCGTGCACAGATGCGCCGGGGACGGTACCGTCGCCGCCGGATCCGACGCGCCCGACGTGTCGTACGCGGTCTCGTTGAGTCGCGACTCCGTTCCTCGGGTGGCTTACGTCACGCTCGCCGACGAGCTTCGGGTGGCTGAGGTTGCGGACCTCACTGAGACTGCGGACCTCACTGAGATTGCGAACCTCACGGGCGCGGGCGACTCGAGCGGGCGGGCCGCGGGACCGGCGGAGGCGGAAGCGCCTCAGGGTCGCAACGAGCTGGCATCCGCGGCGGGCGGGAAGCGCCGCGGCGGGAACTCGAGGAGCGCCGAGCGCGGCGGCGTGTACATGGACCAGCTGCACGTGTCCATGCGCGCCGCGATGCGCCCGGCGGATTGGGCTCGAGCCGCCGACTCCAGAACGCGCCGCGTCGAGGAGGGTTCTCGCATCGTCGCCGCCCCGCCGGGATCCGTGAACGTCGTGCTGCAGATGCCGCGGGGGAACTTGGAGACGGTGGCGCCGCGCTCGCTCGCGCTGCCGGCGGTCACCGCGGCGCTCGCCGCGGGACGTTTCGCCGCCGCATCCACGCTAGCCGCGCGCCACCGCGTGGACCTGAACCTGCTCGTCGACTACGCCTGGCCGAGCTTCCTGTCTCGCGCGAACGAGTTCGTCGAGAGCGTCGACGATCCCGACGTCGTCATGGAGCTCATCGAGGTGCTCGATCCCGCGGACACCACCGCGCCGGGGGGAGTGTACGCGCATCTTCGCAGGCCCGACGCCGACACTAGTAACGGATCGAGCACAGACAAAAGCGGGGCGCGGGACGAAACTGTGATAAAAGTCGCCGGGACGTGCTCGGCGATACGGGCCGCGGTCGAGGCTCGATCGTGCGCCGCCGCGGCGGTTGGGAGCGACGGGGCGGCGGTGGGTGTCCACCTCCTCGACGATCGATGGGAGCTCGTCGTCCTCTCCGCCCACGCGCGGACCGAGCCGCCGGATCTCGGCGCCGCTCTTCGACGCGTCGGCCGGCGTCGGGAGCTCGAGCTGGCAGCCGTCGCCGGCGGCGGGGGAACGGCTGGCACGGCGCTGGACTCCGCCACCGCGCTGAAGCATTTAGTCGCCCTCGTCGGCGGCGAGGCGTTGTACGACGCGGCGTTGGGGACCTACGACCTCTCGCTGGCGTACCTGGTCGGGACCCACTCGGCTATGGATCCCGGAGAGTTTGTCGCCGATCTGAAGCGGTTGCAGGATATCGAATCGGAGCCACTGCGTCGCGCGGACGTGGACGCGAGGCTGGGTCGATGGCCCTCGTGTGTGGAGAACCTACTCCGCGGTGGTAACATCGCGGGGGCGTGCGAGGTGGCGGAGAGGCGACGTCTGTTCCCCCACGCTCTCGCCGCGCTGAGCGACGTCGTCGCGGCGGAGGATCCAGCCGCGCCGAAGGAGCCCGCCGTCGAGGTCAGACGAGAGGTGACACGCGCGTACGCCGCGTTCTTATCGCGCGAGCGAAGGCACGAGGACGCGGCGGTGGCTCTTTTGTCCGTCGGCGAGTCGAGGGCCGCGCTGGACGAGTACAGGGAGGCTATCGCGTGGCGCCCCGCGCTGGCTCTCGCCGCTCGACTGGGCCTGCCCGGGAACGAGCGCGCCTCGATCGCGGAGGAGCTCTGCGAGGGTCTGGAGCTGACCGACCCGTCCTCGGCGGCGGTCGTCGCGGCGCAGCACCTCGGGGACGTGGACAGGGCCGTGGGGTCCCTCACCCGCGCCCGGGAGTGGCGCGAGTCGGCGCGGGTGGCGTACCTTCACGACCGCGCCGACCTCGTCGAGACCGTCGTCGCGCCCGCCGCCGCGGAGGCTGCGCAGGGCATCCTCTCCGAGGCCACGGAGCTTCCCGCCCGCCTGAACAAGTACCTCACGCGGCTCAGGGATCTTCGGCATCGCAGGGAGGCGATGCGTCGCGCGATCGACGCGGGCGCGGAGGCGTGGCGCGGCGGCGCGCTCGGCGGCGGCGACGACGACGACGCCGCGTCCGAGGCTCCGAGTCTCGCGTCCGGCGTGTCCGGCATGAGCGCGTACACCGACAGGACGACGGGGGCGCAGACGGCGACGTCGCACGCGCGATCGGGGGTTCCGTCCACCCAGGGCGGTCGCAAGCCGACCCGGAAGCAGCGGCGGGGTAAAAAGGCTGGAGCCGGTTTGCGCGCGGGTGGCCCGACGGAGGAGCGCGACCTCGCGGCGCACCTGGCGAGCGGCGCGGTCGCTGGATCCATCGGGGCTCCCACCGCGCTCGAGACGATCGGCGAGCTCACCGAGCTGCTCGTCTCCCTGGGTCACGCGGAGGACGCTGCCGCGCTGCAGCGGGCGGTGTCCGAGGCTGTCGCGGCGTTGGAGGCGGCGAGAGAAGAGGCGCGGCGGCGCGTCGACGCGCTCAACCGGGAGGACGCTGCCGAGGGAAATGGGGACGCGCATGAGGTGTCCGCGGGTGCGAGCGCGGCATCGAAGGAGGTCCAGACGACGACGGCGCAGTGGAAGTGGGCGGCGCTGCGTGGGAGCAACGCGCGTTGAGTTTGGGGGCTCGGCTTGGAACAACAAATTTGGAACAACAAATTTGATGAATTAGAAATTAAAACGTCGACTCAGTGCACGGCGTTGACCACCAGACGGCGCGCCTTGATGGGCGACCACATCCACCGCTTGTAATACACAGCCTGCACCGCCACCAGGCTCAGGGCGAACATGAACTTCGCCCCCATCAGCTTCCGGTCGTCCGCCTCGGGCTCCGCCGCCCACGCGAGAAACGTGGTGACATCCTTAGCCATCTGCGTCTCCGTCGCGGGGGTGTCGTCGTCGTACTCCACGCCGCCGTCGACGAGCATCTTGGGCATGGCGATCGCACCGCCCGGGAAGTACGGGTTGTAGTGAAGGCCCTCGCGGACGCTCACGCCCGCGGGGGGCTCGCGGTACCCGAGGAGGAGCGAAAATACGTAGTTTTGGCCGTCGTGTCTCGCCTTGGTGATGAGCGAAAGATCGGGCGGGTACGCGCCGTTGTTGGCGTACCTCGCGCCCTCCTCGTTGGCGTAGGGCGCGGGGAGCCTGTCGCTGAGCTTGCCGGGGCGATCGAACATCTCGCCGGTGTCGTCCGGGCCGTCGGTCACCTGCGGAGGGGAGGAAACGGTGGGGGCAATTCCATTTTAGGTTTTCCGCGGGGAGATATTTTTGGATCGCTGTGCGTCGTCCACGGGTCGCAAACCAGGAAAAACACGGGTTTAGAAATGATCGGAACACGAACGGCTCGTCGCGATCGGGCTCGCCGCGCGCGCGCTCGGCGGACGCCGTCGCGCGGCTTTCGCGGGATCTAGTGGCTATTACGTCGGTGGACGCCGGCGGTCGGGTCGCGGGTCCGGTTCGCGCCCGGGGACTCACCTCGATCTCCTCCGCCATCGCCTTGACCTCATCTTCGGTGTAGCACACCCCCACCAGGTTGCGGTACGCCACCAGGTTCAGCGAGTGGCACGCGGCGCACACCTGCTGGTACACCTGGTGCCCGCGCCTGATGGACGCGTGATCGTAGGAGTCGAACATGCCCTCGTGCGGCCAGGGGTAGGCGGCGGAGTGCAGGCCGTGCTCCGCCTCGTCCGCGTGCGCGACGCCCGCGAGGCCGAGGAGCGCGGCGGACGCGGCGCCCATAGCCGCGAAGCCGGCGTTGGGGGCCGAGCCCGGCGCGGGATCTCGGACGAGCGCGGGTCGCGCGGCGGTCCGCGCCGCGCGCGCGATGGCTGCGAAACGGGAGAACATGCCGCGCGGGCGTGTGCCTCTCCTTCTCTGCGCGGGTTCGAGTGGTGTTCACCGCCGATGATGACCTGGCCGCCTGACCTCGCAGTACAAACACAACTTCAGTCTTTTTTTCGGCGAGAGGGTCCCATACACCAAACCGCTCATCTCAACAGTCTGGAACACGATGATCAATCTGGAGCCGCGATCTGTTTCCTTTTCCCGAGCTCTCATCAGACTGTTTCTCGGTCCCTCTGAGGTTTTTTTAGGCTCCCGTGACCGACTCGGGCACAGCACACCGCTCTCGCGCCCGACGTGTGCACCCCGCGCCACATCCTCGCGCGTCGACAGCCTCTTTGAACCCCGCAGAGAGATCCGCGGCGGAGATCCGCCGCGAATCCCACCGACCGCGCGCAGCCCGCCGGGGTGTTCGCGCGCGACCCTTGGATTCGACATCCAGCTGAGTGGGGTGCGCCACCCTCGCCTGGTAAGGCCGAACCGCCCAAGCGCGCGGGTGACGTCTCGAAGCCGAACGCGAGCCGCGTCCGCGTGCTTCCTATCGCGAGATACCGCCGATACGCGTCTCACGGACGAGCGTTTACTCGATCGCAGGTGCGCACGCGCCGACGACTCCCGGGGTTCTCAGAGCTGCCCCCGCCTCGCGTCGTGTTCACCCAATCCTCCTCGAGGCGTGTTGAGCTCGACGCACGCCGCACCCGAGACTCGCGTCATCTGCGAACGATTCGCGAATCGCGGTCCCGATCACGCGTCTCCCTGGAGAGGAACCGCGCGCGAGATACGCCGGACGACACGCGCTGACGCACTTACCGATTTCGACGCCGTCGACGAGCCCCCTGACGCCGGTTTGCTCCTCCATTTCGCAGAAAATAAAGCACAGGTGTGCCCAGAAAATGTCGCCGCGCCGCGGAGGGGGACACGTCGCGGATCGCGCCTCGCGCGGCCACTCGGCTCCGCGGGCCGGGGTCCGCGCGGCGATCTACGCGCTGACACTCGCGGCGCTATTCGCGGCTCCGACGCCCGCGCTGGCCCAGGATCAGCTCGGCGGGGGATGGACCAAGGTGAGACACGTGCCCTCGGGCAACAGATGGCATCCCGCGAAGGACCGTCTCGTGGGTACGGAGACTTACGGCGACTCCAACGTCGACAGCGTCGCGTGGTCCATCGATTTCGAGAGCGCGGCGCCGGGCTACAACCAGTTTCTGCTCTCTTCGGGCGACAGCAGTCTTTGGCTCGTCGCCACGAAGAGCGCAGTCGTCGGCGAATATTACGAGAATGCGCTCCGCGACGTCATGGCGAGCTCTTCGAACGCAGACGCGTACCAGGCGAGGTGGTACAGACGAAGTGGCATTAATGAGGATCCGTGGATCTCCGTCGGGAATTTTGCGACGGGCGTTGTGTACGGCGGTAATGCAGTAGGCAATTTCGTGGCCACGGTACAAAACAACGGCGGCGCGGACGTGTACGTCAGAGCAGCGTGCGACGCGTTCACCCCGCCCTTCAACGGCGACTTCGGCACCTGCACCGGATACCTCGTGTATGGTCAGTTCTGCGTCCCCACGTGCAATCCCGGGTTCGTGCTTGAGGGCGTGACGTCGTGCACCGACGGGGTGATGACGGAGGCTGTGTGCATCCCGGACGTCGCTACCAGGGCCGAGCTCAAGGCGGCGGTGGACGCGTGCGTCGGTGATCGGATGTGCGAGATGACCATGCCCCACTGGGACGTCTCCCAGGTGACGGACATGAGCTTCCTGTTCCAGAACATGACGGGTTTCAACGTGGACATCAGCCAGTGGGAGATGTCGCAGGTGACAACCGCGGCGGGTATGTTTGAGGGCGCCGCCAGTTTCCACCAGGATATCAGGGGATTGACCCTGGCGTCCGGAGCAGACATGACGGGCATGTTCACGGGCGCCGACACCTGGCTCTCCCTTGTATCTCGAGCGGATGGATCTGCCACGACGGACGGCCCACCTACCGCTTGGGTCGCATCCGGGCTCTGCTTTATTAACGAGCACGTCCAATCGGGATGGTGCGTCGCATGCGGTGCTGGCAAGTACAACGCCCCGGGCGACAATCCCGCACTCGGTGTCGACACCAGATGCGACACTTTTCCCGACAGCGCCGCGCTGAAGACCGCGGTGGACAACTGCCTCGCCGAAGATCCCACCGGCGTGGCGTGTTGCAACCACGGCGCGGACTGCGGCGCCGCGGGGACTGTCGAGATGGCGGACTGGGATGTGTCGCCGGTGACGAGCATGAGCGAGCTGTTCTACAACAAAGGGTCCTTCAACGCGGATATATCGCGATGGGACACCTCGAGCGTCACGAACATGTACGGGATGTTCCGAGGTGCCGGGGCGTTCAACCAGGATATCGGTGCATGGGATACCTCGAGCGTCACGACCATGAAGGATATGTTCGTGTTTGCCTTCGCGTTCAATCAGCACCTATCGAGGTGGGACGTCAGCTCGGTCACGACCATGTACCAAATGTTCTACGACGCCAACGCATTCAACACCATGCCGGTGGGCTGGGACACATCCAAAGTCACGGATTCTACTTATATGTTTTATTCTGCAGCCGCATGGAAGGCGAGGTTTACGGGCGGCGGTGACCACACCCTCCCCGGCAGCGAGTGGACGCGCAAGGATAACGCGTGCGACGCGTCTCTTCCGCTCCTCAACGGCGCCGTCGGGACCTGCACCGACACCCTCGTGAGCGGCACATCCTGCGTCCCGGAGTGCGACGCCGGGTATGTACTGAGGGGCGTGACGTCGTGCACCGACCGGGTGCTGACGGAGGCTGTTTGTGCTAAGGAATTTACCGACTATGCACAGTTGAAGGCAGAGGTGGACGCATGTCTGGATGCGGTGCCGTCGGGGGAGCTGTGCTGCTCCTCGGACGAGATGTGTTTGGACCAGGACCCGGCGTACCGAAGATGTCGCATCTCGGGATGCGTGGACATGCCAAACTGGGCAACAGGTAAAGTCACCAGCATGGTGGGACTCTTTCGAGACAAGTTACAGTTCAACCAGGCGATTTCTACGTGGGACACGTCACAGGTGACCGATATGTCGTCGATGTTCTCAAACGCGACGGCTTTCGACGGAGACCTTTCAAGCTGGGACACGTCACAGGTGACCGACATGTCGTCGACGTTCTCAAACGCCGTCGCTTTCGACGGAGACCTTTCAAGCTGGGACACGTCACAGGTGACCGACATGTCGTCGATGTTCTCAAACGCCGTCGCTTTCGACGGAGACCTTTCAAGCTGGGACGTGTCCGCCGTCGAGTCGTTCGATAAGACTTTCGAATGCGCCGTCGGTGCGTGTCGGTTCAGGGGCGACGGCCTGAGCGGGTGGGACGTACGCGCCGCGACGTCGATGGCGGACATGTTCCACGGGTCGGCGACGTTCAACGCCGACGTCGCCCGATGGGACGTGAGATCCGTGACGGACATGTCCGGTATGTTCGCAAACGCCGCCGCGTTCACCGCGGACGTCACGGGCTGGCAAACGGACTCACTCCTGGACTCGCACGACATGTTCCTCGGCGCGGACGCCTGGCGGACGATTCACGCGCAGTGCGGCGATCCGAACGTCCCCCACTACGACGCCGACACGTGCGAGCACCACCCGGAGAAGGCGCTGAAGTACATGAGCTTCGGCTCCGGTCCCCCCGGGGCGTGGACCCGACTCGTCAAACGATGGACGCGCGACTTTTTCTTAAGACACCAGGGCGAGGACATCATGAAGGGCGACGGCCCGGGGCACGCGTTCGGCGTTCGCGACGGGCGCTTGTCCGTCTCGTATGAGGGCAGGCGAATCGCCGCCGCCGGGACTAACGCGGGCGCCGATGAGAGCTCTTACGTCCGCGTGTTCGAGTGGAACGTCGACGGTGTCAACTGGACGCGCGCGGGCGACGACGACGTCGCGACGGGCGTGGGTTCGAACGGCGGGATCGCGCTGTCCGGCGACGGGAAACGCCTCGCGGTGGGCGACGCGAACGGAACTCACTCATACGTCACCGCGTATCATTGGAACGCGACGACCCGCGCGTGGGATCGGCTTGGCGACGAATTCATCGACGATGACCTCATCGGTCCGGATGGCGACGGGACGTTCGGGTACGCCGTGTCGCTCTCGCGCAACGGATACAGGCTGGCCGTCGGGTCCCCGGGCGGCCGCGGCTTCACCCGGGTCTTTCAGTGGGACGCCGTGAAGGCGTCGTGGTCGCGGATGGGAGTCGATATCCGCGGACCTCCGACAACACCCACCCAGGGCTCGGATTCATCATCCGCAGGGACCCTCGACGTTTCCGGACTCGGCGCGGTCGTCCGTCTCTCCCTCGACGGAAACCGGCTCGCAGTCGCCGTCCCGGGCGCGGGCATCGCGCGGGCGTACGAATGGGACCGAGTTGAACGTAGGTGGTCGACGATGGGCGGCGATTTGACCGCCGGAACCGACGACGCGGGTGGTGGCGGTTCAATCGAACGCGTCGCCATCTCCGGCGACGGCACCGTCGTCGCCGTCGGAGCCCCAGGTGACGAAACCACGAACGGTACCGTCGCCGTGTTCCGGTGGCAACGCGGCGCGACCGCGTGGGACGTCGTCGGGGACGGTCCACTCGTCGGCGTCGGCGTCGGCGACAAATTCGGCTCGTCACTCTCGTTGTCCAGAGACGGAAGCAGACTCGCGGTGGGCGCCGAACACGGCGACGATGGATACGTCCGGGTGTTCGATTGGAACCCCGAGGACGCGCACTGGTATATGGCGCCGAAGGTTAACCTCGACGGGACCGGCAGCGACGTGGTGCTCTCCGGCAACGGCGCGATCCTGGCCGTCGCCAAACACGGCTCGGACGACAGCGGCGCGGTGATCACCCACGCGCTCGAGTGCGACGCGGAGGCGGCTGGCCCGCCGCCCAACGGCCGGTACGGCACGTGCGGCGTCAGCGCGCGGATCCTCAACGTCACCGGCTCTTCTTCTTCGTCGTCGTCGTCCGTCGGTTCGTCCGTCGACGCGTGCGTGCCGGTTTGCGACGAGGGGTTCGAGCTGACAGAGCCCAGCGTGTGCGACCCGTTCACGGGTGGTTTCAGATCCGGTCGGTGCCTGTGCCCGTGCGACGTGGCGTGGCGCGACAAGGGGTTTTACATGTGACGTGGATGGGTGCGCGAGGCGAGAGAGAGTGTTTATCGTGGATGCCACGAGGCAGCCTTGAGGAAAGTCCAATGTCACGACACCAAGCCTGTACATGACAAAGTATTTCTTCTGTTCTTCTGCTCCTCGTCGTTCTTCTGCTCGTTCCATCTCTCACTCGACGCCGCGCCGGGGCGACCCGACTCGGGCGTCCCCTCATCCCGCCGCGCCGCGCCGATGCTCGAACATCGGGGCTTGGATCGGGTCGTCGACCTGGTGCGGTACCCCCTCGCGGACCGAACCCTCCGCGAGAGGTGCGCGCGAACGCTCGAGGAGGAAGGGGCTCTCGTTCTCCCGAAGTTCCTGCATCGGCCCGCGATCGACGACGCGCTGACCCAATCGCTGGCGCGCGAGGCTGACGCCTTCTTCTGCACCAGGTCCCACAACGTCTTCCTCCTCGAGCCCGACCCGGAGCTGCCGAGCGATCACCCGAGGAACCGTGAGGTGCGAAGCTCGAAGGGGATCCTCGCCGACGACCAGGTGGATCCGCAATCTCCGCTCAGGACTCTGTACGACTCGCCCTTGTTCCGCGAGTTCCTGCGCTCGGTGACTCGCGCGAACGGCCCGTTGCATCCGTACGCGGACTCACTCGCCAGCGTCAACGTGCACGTGCAGCGCGCGGGCCAGGAGCTTGGATGGCACTTTGACAACTCCTCCTTCGCGGCGACGGTGATGCTCAGACCCGCGTCGAGCGGCGGTTCGTTCGAGTACTGCCCGGGGACCGACCGCGACGCGTGGGACGAGCGTGAGGTGATGGGCGCGGTGACGAGGTGCCTGGACGGCGTCGGCCCGGTCAGGACGTTGACGCCGGGACCCGGGGATCTCACGCTCTTCCGAGGGAGAAGAGCGCTGCACAGGGTGACGCCCACGGGTGAGAACGGCGACGCCAGGGTGATCGCCGTGCTGGCTTACAACGAGACGCCCGGCCAGCGGCTGTCGTCCACCGCGATGACGACCTTCTTCGGGAGGCTCGGGTGAGCTGTCGCGACGGGCGGGCACGGACGACGCGCTCGTTCGTCAGTAGACGCGTAGACGATGTAGACACTCTCTAGCTAGCTAACTAGACTGTAGCTCTTTAGAACGACGAAGACGGTTTGCTAGCTAGAACCCGGACGTCGTGTCCAGCAGCCTGTTCGACTCCGCGCACGATGCGCACCATCCGAGCGGGTGCTGCCCGAGCAGCGCCTTCTCCACCGGCTCGGCGCTCGGGTTGGCGACGATGCCCTTCTCTTCAGCCGCTCGAAGGGCCTCCGCGGTGGAAGCTCCACACAGGGGACACTTCAGTTTTCTTCTGGCCTCTGCAGCCTCCGGCCAGGACCCTCCGTTGCCGTAGTTTCGGTCACTGATGCCGTCGCGAACGTCCGCGAGAACGGACTGGATTCCATCCTTCGCCGCCTTATCCCTACCCTTGCGCACGCGGTCCGCCAGCGCCTGGAAACCGGTCACGCCGTCCTTATCGGGTTTGGATTGCTTATCGAAGGGATTGCGAAAGGGACCCGCTCTGACGACGAGCGGTCCTCGCGAGGATCCGACGGGCGCGCGGACCCTCGAGTGACGCGAGATCCGCGCGAGGGGCGGTGTGCCGGCGGGAACCCGCGTGAACGTCGACATGGGCGCTGGGGCGAGTGAGTCACTTGGATCAAAATGTTGCTTCTCCCCCAAAGCCGTTGTTCGCGAAAAATCGTCAAAACTCGAATTGGAGCCACGAGGCGGGCCACAACTTCCTTCGGCGAGCGAGACGACCGCGGCGGCGAGTGAAGCGCCCGTCCGTTCTCGTCCGCGTCGAGTCCCTTCCGCGACGCGTCGAACTCCGCACGTGCGGGAGCGGTCGGATCCTCAGCCCTGGGCACCCTTGGGACGTCGAATTTGATTGATCGATCAAATGGCGCCGAGATCCCGGACGGCGCTCTGGTGCCTCGCCCTGTGCCTCGCGTGCCTCGTATCGCCCGCGCTCGCCAAGGTGGAGACCGGCACGGTCAAGCTCGACAGCGCCACCACCGAGCAGCTCATCGGCAGGTTCGGCGTCACCGAGAAGGGCAGCCTGACGCTGAAGCTCACCACCGCCAAGAAGGGCTGGGAGCGCGGCGAGCACGCGCTGCACATCCTCGTCTTCCGCGACGAATCGTACAAGCGATGGCGCGACATGATCAAGAAGGGTTCGCTGTGCCAGGAACGAAACAGGCTGGCGGACATAGAGAAGGCGGTCGACCTCCCGCACCCGCTCGCCACGCACGCGGGCCACGGCTTTGAGTACTTCGTCGATCCCGAATCCGGACGCTCGTACCGCATCGACCTCGAATCCGGCGAAAGCGACTGGGCCGACCCCGACAACCACCCCGAGGGCCCGCTGAACCGCGTGGAGCACAGGGAAACCACGTTCACCACAACGCTGGCCCATCACACCCCGAAAGGCCGCGGCCGCGACGTCGAGAAGGTTCCAAAGGCGGCGCACTGGTACGTCGCCGTGTCCGATTGCCGACTTGAATTCTACGACGCGCACCCGCCGCCGATGAAGTACCACCTCACGTTCCTCCGCGGGGACGAAGGCGACGGTGTGGGTTCGCACCTCCCCGCGGATCTCAGCGGCCTCGGCGTCCTGTACTGGACCCTGCTCCTCGGCATGGTCGCGTTCGCCGTCCCCGGCCGAGCGGCGGTGGTTGGGCAGTTCCGCCGGCTGGGCAGGGTACACGCGCTGGTCCTGGGCGTGTGCGTCGCGTACGTGCTGCAGACGGCGTCGATCGCGCTGGAACTGGCGCACCTCGCCGTGTTCTCCAGGGACGGTAAGGGTTTGCAGTGGAGGTTCACGTTCTTCGCCGCGGATTTCGCCGCGGAGGTTGCGCAGGGCGTCGCCGAGCTCCTCGCTTCGCTCATGCTTCTCTTCCTCGCGTGCGGATGGACCACGGTGAGCCTCGGGACCGCGGGCGCCAGGCTGCTCGGGTCCTTGGAGAGCGGCGGCGGGGGCGGGGCAGTCGCCGGCGCGGAGGCGGAGAAGAAGGAGGCTGAGGGCGCGAGGAGTCGCGGCGACAAGAAGGGCGGGCTCAGTCGGGAGATTCGCGATCGCGTCCCCGACGGCGTGGTCGCCGTCGTCAAGGGGCTCCTCAAGGACGACGACGACCCGAGGGTCAAGGCGAGGATCCAGGCGGTGACCCGCGCGTTGCAATCGCCCGCGCGGCTGTTCACGAAGGGCGCGGCCGTCGCGTCGTCCGTCGCCGGCGCCGTCCCGTCGCCGTCCATGTCGGTCCCCGGCGCGGCGGCGTTGACGCGCACCGCGGGCCGAATGTCGCTCGGCGCGTTCCTGGTGGTTTCGCTCGTGTGCGCGCAGATCTTCCTGGAGATCGCGTCCAGGACGTACACCGACGACTTCAGCGGGTTCCACGATCACGAGCACTGGCCTGGGTACGGCTTGTGCGCGCTGCGACTGGCGCTGGCGGCGCTATTCGCGGTTGGCAACGCGAGCGCGCTTCAATCGGCGGAGATGCAGGACCCGGACGCGGCTAAGTTCCTCCGTGACCTTCGTGCCGTGGGGCTCGGGTGGATGCTGGCGTTCCCCGGGCTCGTGGGCACGGCGTGGATGTTGCCCGCGATGTGGCGGCATCGATGGGTGACGGGCGGGTGCGTGCTGCTGCAATCCGCCGGTCTCGTCGGGCTCGGGTACCTGGTGAGCGCCAACGAGAGGTTCCTGGCGGTATCAACCGTGGCGCCGAGGAGCGCGAGCGTGGCGGGGAACGTGGCGGGGACCAGGGGGATCGCGTCGAAACTGGCGGTGGACTGAAGCGCGCGAAATCGCTGTGATAAATACCGGGCTGGTCGGGACGAGGCTGACCCGGGATTGTAAATGCCGTACCGGTTAAGAGTCAAATTTTATCTCCGTCGTCGCACGGTGCCTCCGCGCTCTCCACCCCACTCGCTCTCCACCCCACTCGTCATTGCGTGCTCGCACCCACGTCGGCGTCCAACCCGAACAGGCCAATCTCCACCGCGAACTCAGGCTGCTCCCCCTCGCGCAGGAACGTCAACGCCGTGGAGAACTCGTCCAACTCCTCCTCGTCCTCCCTCTTGGCGCCGCCACCTCGTCCACCCTCGCCGTCCTCGCCGTCGTCGGCTTGGTCAGCCTCAACCTCCGCGGCTGGCGTCGTGACCATCCACGCGAACGTGTACTCGCCCTCCATGGTCCCCGTCGGCGTTCGCAGCGGGCAGGCGGACGCGTACTCGAACGTCTGACCGGGTAGAAGCACCGGCTGCTGGCCGATGACGCCGGGGCCGGCGACTTCCTCGACGCGGCCCGAGCCGTCGGTGATGGTCCACCGCCTGTCGCGCAGCTGCACGATCTTGTCGGTGCGATTGGTGATGCGGACGCTGTAGGCGAAGAAGTACTGGCCGTTCTCCGGCCTGCTCCGGCTCGCGACGTACGTGGACGTGACGGCGACGTTGACGCCGTCGGTGGTGACGTCGCTGGTGCACGGGACCTTCTCGGGCGGTGGCGGGGGCGGTGGCTCGAGGGACGCGACGAGGTCCCTGAGCCGCGCCGCGTCGTCGTACCTCTCCTCCGCGATCGCCGTCGCCAGGTCGCGTCTCGCCACGTGAAGTTCATCCCGCTCGAGAGCCTCGTTGAGCTCGTCCCGGAGCCTCGCGGCGAGCTCGAAGTCGTCCGCCTTGACCGCAGCCTCCATCCCGGTCCTCAGGGTAGTTTGTAGGTTGGCTCGGTCCGCGGCCTCGCGCCTGAGCCGGTCGGCCTCGGCCTCCTCTTCGGACGTATCGGCGACGGGCGCATCGTCGCCGGAGACCGCGCGCGTGGGGCTGAGGCGGTCGCGGCGGGCCTCGGACGGGCCCGCGGCGAAGAACGCGCGGGGGCGGGGATGCATTCCCGCGAGGTTTGGGGCGTTCTTCCGCCGTCCGACGCGCGCGTCTCGTCGCCGCGCCGAGGTCGTTGGCGCGAGGACGGGAGCCGCGAGCGATGCCAGGGTTATCGCGGATGACATGGTCGAGAGTGCGATGCGCTTCACGCGCGTCGTCGCTGTGACGCGCCGGATCCTCGGCCCTCGGCGGCGAGCCGAGTGCTTTTTGGCCCAGAAATCCAGCCTGAAATGCTGACCTGGCAGACCGAAGACCTTCGCGCGACGCCCCGACGTCGCACTTGGACCCGAACGCGCGTCTCGCGCGTAGCGAACAACCCCGGAGGAACCTTCTTCGTCGATCATGAGCGTCGTCGCCGCGCCAACGCACGCGGCCTTCCTCGCCGGCCGCGGCACCCCGTCCCGACTGGACAGGCGGATATATCCAACCCGGCCGAAGCGAGCCGCCTGGACGAAATCCATCCGTGCGGTGGCGAGGCCGAGCCGTACCGAGGAGCCCGTCTCCGTGACGCGCCGCGAGGCTGCCGTGAGCGCCGCGTCCCTCGCGCTCGCCGCGCTCGTCGCCGGCCCGGCGGTGCGTCCCCCGGCCGCCTTCCCCGTCGCCGATGGCTATCGACCCCGTCCCGATTGTTCGCCAGGATGACACCCATCGTCCCCTTCCCCTTCGCAGGAGGCCACGCCGCCGAGACAGGCCTTCGAGGTGCCCGCGGATGCGTTCAAACCCTTACCCGGCACTAATCCCCCCATCATGTACTACGACATCAAGGGCGGCGGATCCACCGAGGGCGGCGCCAGGCCCGGGCAGAGAGTGGCGGTCCACTTCGACGTCAAGTTTCGCAGAATCACGATAGCCACCTCGAGGCAAGGCGCGGGCGTGACCGGCGGCGTGCCCTACGGCTTCCAGGTGGGCACACCCGCGGGTACCCCCGGCGGACCCTTCATCAAGGCTTTCAACGAGGGCATCAAGGGCATGGGCCCCGGACAGTTCAGGCGCCTGCTGGTGCCGCCCGAGTACGCCTACGGCAACCAGCAGGTGCAGGAGATCCCGCCCAACTCGACGCTCACCGTTGACCTGGAGCTGCTCAGCGTCGCGGCGAGGGCGTGAGAGAGATGAGATGTACAAGTATGCGTGAGGGAGATGAGATTTATGCGTGAGGGAGATTTATGCGCGTCGTTCGTCGTTTATGGAATGTATGCTTGCTTGCTTTGAACTTATTTCAGCTCCGTTATGCGCTTTCGGACCCAAACCCGCCCCTCAGACAAAACCCGTGCGAGATCATCTCGCGAGGGTGTTCCTCCGGCGTCGTCGTCGGTCTCTCGAAAGAATCCGTCTCGGAATGATCGGCGTTCAACCGCCGATCGAAAAAAACCAACCTCCTCCTCGCCTCCTCGCCCGCAGCGCCCGTCTGCGTCGCCCTCGTATGAATGAATGGTATCCCTCCTCCGTCGATGTCTCCTCTCCGACCCGCCGCCAAAATCTCCCCCTCTTCCCTTAAACTCCCCCTTCCTTTCTCCCTTTCCCCGGTTCCCGAGTCGGTGAGCGCCTCACTTCTTGCCGCCGCGGGTGGTGATGTCCTCCACGAAAGCGTCGGAGAACTTACCGTCGCGCTGGAAGTCACGCATGTGCAGGATGGGCACGCACCCGAGCGCGGCGACGGAGGGACCCTCCGCGGCGGACTCGTACTTCCTGGGCTCGTACGGCGCGAGAAACGCGGCGCCCGCCTCGGTGCCAACCTTGCGGCACACGGACATGAGCGCGTCGAGCGAGTTCATCTTCATGTAAGGGCATGACGCGCACCCGCCCTCGGCGCTGCAACCCTCGCCGCCCGCGGGGCCGGGGACGATGGTGAGCCCGCCGAGCGCGGCGGAGTCAGCCTCGCCGACGGAGGTGACGGCGTCGGCGGACACCGGGAAGACAATCTCCGCCTCGACGCCGCCGGCGCCGGACTCCTTAGCCGCCCGTAGCTTGGCCTGCGCGGCGCGGACGATGGAGGTGACCATGCCGGTCTCCGTGCCGAGCACGAAGGAGAGCCGTTCGCCGGCGGGAAGGTTCCGCTCGACAGCCTCGTCGATCTTATCGCAGACGTAGTCGAGGATGTTCTTAGTGGAGCCGACCACGCCCATGTCGCGTTCCCGCTTAGCCTCCATGGCGAGCTTGAACATCTCCCCGGGGACCTCGAAGTGCGCCGTCTGGTACGCGTCGCCGTAGTACTTCTTGACGTTCTCGCACACGTCACCTCCGAACATGTGGTGCACCATGCAGGTACCGTCCTGGAAGTATCGCAGGCGCGGGAGGAGCTCCTTGATCGTCTTCTGCGTGTGCGCCGGATGCACCGCGGCGACGTCCTCGTCGGACCACGTGGACATCATGGTGAAGAGCTCGGCGAGGTTACCGCCCATGTATGTATCAGGTCCGTAGAAGACGTTCACGCCCGGGATCTGCGCCGCGGCGGTCAGCACGGTCTGCACCACGTTGGATGACGTGCACGTGATGGTGGGCACGGCGGCGTTGGCGTTAGCCTTGGTGTCCAGCGCGGTGTTGATGTAGATGACGTGGACGGCGTTCTCCACGCCGTCAGCTTCTGCGAGGTAGTCGTAGTACTTCTTGTCCTGCGCCGCTTCGGCGAGGGAGCACCCGATGTCCTCGGCGGCCATCCTGTACACCTTCGCGGACTCCAAGCCGGCGTCGTCCAGGATGGCTCGGACGTTTTCTGACATGAAGTCGACGCCGAGCACGGCGATGGACTCGCACCCGCCCTCGTTGACCATGCGAACCGCGGCGTCGGCCATGACGAGCGAGTCGGAGATGAAGATGTGCTCGTACTTCTTCGCAGCCGCCATGAGCACGCCCTGCACCTGGGGGTCCATGTAAAAGTGCGCGACGATGCCGATCTTCTTGGCGGCGAGCTCGGCGACGAGCGCGTCAACCGCGGCGGCGTCGGGCTCGAGGTACTCAGCCTGCGCCAGCGCGAAGGAGCCCTTGGCCTCCACGCCGTCGGCGGTGACGATGAGGGACGGGAACGGGGGCGCGGTAACGCCGTCCTCCGCCGTCAAGAGTCGGCACTGCTTCTTCACCGTCTCGAGCATGTTGCGGAATCCGTTGGCGCGGGACCGCGGCAGCGCGGCGGATCCGATGCCGAGGTCCGCGACGACATCGTCGGAGACGGCGAGGACGTCCGCAGGCGTGAGGCCCGTGAGGCCGCGCGCGAGGACTCCCGCGAAGCCGGCGGTGATCTGCGCCTCGGATGCTCCGCGGACGGCGACGAGGCCTTCGGCGTCGAGGGACACGTCCACCCAGGCTTCGGCGGTGCACCCCATGACGCGGTTGGCGATGGACCTGTCGGCGTCCGGGAGCTCGGGGAGGGAGGCGGACATGCCGACGAGCTTCTTGACGCGCTCGGTGGGATCTGCGGAGAACGCGGGGGTGTGGGGGTGGGAAAGTCGGTCAGTCGACGGCGTCGGGGGCGGAGACTGGGCGGGAGAGGAAAAAGATCGATCGGATCCGTCGCCGCCGCCGCCTTCGGGAGGCGACGGAATGGCGCGGTGCGCGGTCGCGGAGGGACGCCGGAGACCCGCGGGAGACCCGCGAGTCCATCGAAGCGATCTTTGGCATCGATGAGAGCCACGGGGACGCCCTCGGGACGCCCTCGGGACGGACGGGGCTGGCCACGACGGTTGGATTCGGACGCTACGTCGCTTCGGTGGGCACGTACCCGCGGCGCTCGCGATCTCGGCGACGATCGCGCCGAGCTTGGAGCCCTCGGCGGCGGTGGACACCGCGCGGATGGGCGCGACGGTGACGCGACCGTGACCACGTCGAACGGTGGCGGGCGCGCGAAGCGCCGCCGCCGGGGCCTTGATGGAGGCGAGCGCTGCTGAGGACGTCATCGCAGCGGAGTGTTGTGCCGGACGAAAATATCGGCCGTCCGCCTTTTTTCCGCCTTTTCGAGCTTCACTCGGTCACATCGCAGCTGCTGGCGATTTATAACTGGCTCGCTGTGGAACAAGAACTCGAATCGCGTATTTATAACCCCAATTACATTGCTGTGTCATAAATAATCATACGAATGTAACCCAGATGGAACTGAATGGCGCCCAGGCGCGACGGGTTCGGAGGATCCGACGACATCGACGCCGCCTCTCGCTCCACGTACGTACTCGGGAATGAATGTAACTCGGGATAAATACAAGTACAACGCATTTTCATGTACACGGGCGCACAGCGCCGGGTGCTATTACACCATCCACACCAGCCCCGAGTGCTTCATCATCGAATTCCCTTCATAGTCGCCGAGTAGTCGCACGACTCCTCCGTCTTGCCAGAGTCCACCGTCTGCTTACTCCACCTGTTGCTGAGCGCGAACGGGTTATCGCCGCCGCTCGTCGTCCCCTTGAACGTCGCGCTCGGGTAGCGTCCCATACGCGACTCCTGCTCGTAAATCGTGTACGCGCGGTCCGAACCGACACCAGCCGCAGACGACTCGAAGCCGCTCAATCCTCCCATTCGAGTCCGCCCCGCCCACGTCTCGAGCTCACCTTTCGTGGCGAGCCCAGCCTCGTGCCTCCACGTCACGTCCACGTCCGCATCCGAGATCTTGGCCCCGTCCTGGGAGTACATCACGCGCCGGCCCACGTTGACTCCGGTCAAATCGTGCTCTACGAATGAGGCGCCTGTACACAAAACACGACGTCAGTCTGATTGCCTATACGAGCATTAAAATAAACGTACCGTACGCGCTGGACTTGACCGTCTCCGCGGGTCGCTCCGCCGGGTACGTCGCCGCCTTCATCGCCTCCTTCTCCAGCTGAGCCATGAGCGCGCGGTCCCTGGCGCCCAACGCCGCGCGCTTGTCGAAGTAGCCCGGGCGCGCGTCCGGGTCGTTAAACTGGGACTGCGCGGCGGTGGTCCATTGGCGGGGCGGCAGGGCGGATGCGTGCTTGACCACGCGCTCGTACGTCGCCGTGGGCTCGCGCTTGATCGGGCCCGACGTCGCGGGGTCGTACTCGCCGGAAGCGGGGACCCAGCTCTGCGGGATGGGGACGGGATCGGGTCAGGCGGGGACTACCTCGGCGCGGCAGGGGCCAAAACGGGATGATGATGATGATGATGATAATTCCTCGAAACTCGGGCGTCGCGGGGAGGCGCACCTTGTATCGGAACACGCCCGTGTCGCTCTCGAGCTGGCGCTCCTCAACCCAGTTTCCGACCAGGGTACCGTGCAGCTCGCGCTTGTTGAAGCCGGTGAAGGGCTCCTCGTCCTTCGACATCGTGGCCGAGAGTGCGACTGGAAGTGGAACAAGCCGTAGTTCCCCCGTGCACGTGCGTGACTGGCAGACTGGCGCCGCGATCTGATAAAAAAATATTTCTTGACCATGGCGCATTGTTTTTGACAAGGCTACTGTTCCTTGGCGCCATCTTCTCTGCCCTCCCCTCCCCACATGGGTCGACCGTCCGCGGCCTCTTTCTCCATCGGCGCCGTCTCCTTCTTCTCCACCCCCGCGCCCACGTCGCGGTCCGCCACCAGACCCGCGCCGCGCCCTTTCCTACGCCAAAAGTCCTTCATGTCGTTCCCACCTGCGGCGCCCGCCTTCGACGACCCGAGCGCGATCCTCTCCTCCTCCACGTTCCGTTGGGACCACGCCCTGCGCGTCTTCTCCCGTTGCGTGATCTCCCTCGTCTCCGACACCGTCCCTCCCTCGACGAGCGGTCCCTCCAGCACCATGTTCCGTATGTCGTCCCGGAGGCTGAGGATCCTGAAGGGCAGCAAGTCACCCGCCGGGGGCCTGAGGGACCCGGATGACGTCGGCTTGACCATCTTGTTCGGCAAAAAGCCGACAATGCCCGCGACGCCCACGGCGTATCCCCCGTTCACGGTGTTCATCACCCGCCCCTTGACCACCCCGCGGCGCGCGTGTATGGCCTTAATCTCCCGCCACACGCCCTCGTCCCTCTCCTCCAGCTCTCGCTGCGAGTTGGACAGCTCCATCTCTCCCATCGGGTTCTGGACGTGGCGCACCATCAGACGCAGCTGATCGCCGATCTGGGGGATCGGCTCCTCCTTCAGGCGCGTGCCGGGCGATCGCCTGAGCTCCTTCTCGTGAAACATCACCGGACTGCGGACGCGACGCGGGGGGAAAGGGGTGGATGGGGTTAGGTTTTGGTCGTCTCGGTTTTTGGATGTGCGGGTCGGGCGGGGAGCCGGGTCGATCGCGCGGGCGACGGTCGCCGGGTCCGGGCCTTGGGTTTTCGTATGCGAGCTCGGGGACGGGTACTCACGTCTTGAACCCCGTCTCGACCTGGTAGAAGCCGTTGTCGTCCACCGCGGCGACGCGACCGAGGATCACCTTCTTCCTCAGGTGCGGCAGGCTGACGTTCTCGTTGCGCAGCAGCCCTCTTCCGACGGCGCCGACTTTGGAGAAGGTCATCCTCATCGCGCGGCCCCGCATGGTGCGAGCGTGACGTGAGTTACGGCCCGCGGGTGAGTCCTGGGAACCTCCCTTCGCGCGCGCGAGTCTGCGACGCGCGATCGCTCGGGGTGAGCCAAGTTGGTCGGTTGCGCGCAAACTGAACTCACACGATATTTTACTGACGTCACGTAAACCTCGGAGCGGCCGGGCGCGGCACTGTTCCCCGCGGAGACGACGAGAACGGACTATGCACGCCACGAGCGCGGCTTCCCTCGCGCGCATGGGCTCCCTCACGGCGTCCTCGCGAGCGAACCCCGCGGCGTCATGCTCCGGCAGAGCCCACGCGGCTTCGCGACGCTTCCGTGGCGAAAGCGTCATCCCGCGACGCGATTCTCGGGGAAAGGAGCCCCGGGGACCCGTCCTGGTTCGCGCGGCCGGACCCGGCGATCCCGGGACCGCCCCATCCTCCCAGCAGGAGATCGATGAGATATGGAGCTCGTCGTCGCCAGCCTACCTTCAGCACACCGGCGTGAGCGTGGACGACGACGACGACGAGGACGATGCGTCGTTCCAATCCGACGTCGCCGCGACAGCCGTGGCGGCCGCGACGAAGGCCGGCCGCGAACCCATTCGAGGCGCCGCCGCGACCGTCGCGGGTGTGACGACGCTCTCCATCGACGAGGCCACTCTGGTGAAGGCGGCGCAGGTCCAGACAGTATCACCCGACGGCTACGAGTGGGGACCCGACGGGGTGTACAAGGGCGACCCGGTCTGGGACATCATCACGCTCCTCGCCAAGAAAGACGCCGCCGCGGAACCACTCCTCTCCTCCTACATGTACATGTCCGTCCTATCGCACGATACCCTGGAGCAAGCGCTCAGCTTCGTCCTCGCCAACAGGCTCGCGGACAGCACCCTACTGCCCACGCAGCTCATGGAGATCTTCAACTCGGTACGTTTATTTTTATGTTCACACGGGCAATTAGACTGACGTCGTGTTTTGTTCACAGGTTCTCTTCGCCGCCGACGTGGACGGCGTCTTTGTCCGCGACGCCATACGTAAAGACATCAAGGCCATCTACCAGAGGGACCCCGCGTGCTTCAGCTACGTCCACGCGCTGCTCTACCTCAAAGGTTTCCACGCGTTGCAAGCGCACAGGATCCAACACGCCTTGTGGAAGAGGGGCCAACGTCTGCTGGCGCTGACCATGCAGGCGAGGATATCGACCGTGTTCGCCATGGATCTCCACCCGGCGGCTCGGCTAGGTAAGGGCATACTCATCGACCACGGCACCGGCGTGGTCATCGGGGAGACCGCGGTGGTTGGAGATAACGTGTCCATCCTGCAAGGGGTCACGCTGGGAGGTACCGGGAAGGACGTCGGGGATAGGCACCCGAAGATTGGAAAAGGCGTGCTCATCGGCGCGCACTCGACGGTCTTGGGTAACATCACGGTGGGCAAGGGTGCCATGATCGCGGCGGGGTCGTTAGTGCTCAAGCCGGTGGCGCCGCACGCGATGGTCGCGGGCGCGCCGGCGAGGGTAGTCGGCCAGGCCAACGCCCCGGCGCCGGCTATCGAGATGTCCCAGGAAATCGTCGACGGCGGCGGGTTGGCCGGGGGCCCGACGGAGCGGTTCCTCAGCTTCCGCGGCGACATGAGCAACAGGGACCTGGAGGAGGCGATGCGGGTCGAGGCGGCGCGGAAGGAGCGCGAGAAGGATGAGCGGCTGAGCATCTGGGACGCGGAGGAGTGTTTGGACTCGAGCGTGAAGGACCTCGAGGAGTGCGTCGAGGCGAGGGCCAAGGGCTCGAAGAAGGGAAAGAAGATGCGAACCATGCAGGCTGACATGGAGGACCTCCCGGACGACGTGGACTGGTACATCTGAGGTGGAAGCCGCGGGTATAGTGCTACGCGAGCTTGGTTTTTTCTGAAAAGTTTCTAAAAATCTACCTGGTACCGAAGCTGCCTTATCCTGCACCACGAATCAGCGCCTGTGTTGAGGGTTCAGGTCCCGGCGCCCCCGACACAAGTGACGGCGCCTTGGGCACGACCCGGCGCTTCGCACGAGGACCAGTAGACTCGCGCAGACTTCACGACGACGATGGCATCGTGCGTGATGCGCGGCGGCGCGCTCGCGGCGCGACCCGTCGCTCTCGCGAGGCGCGACCGCGCGCGGACGGGACGCACCGTAGGAATCGCCGCCCCAGAGGCACCCAAGGGCGGGCTCGTGGCGCTCCCGACGCGCCCCCAGGGGCAGAGCCGCGTCGTCCTCGCCCGCGCGGAGGGCGAGCAGACAGCCTCGGCCGCGAGCGCCCAACCCGAGGCGAACGGCGCCGCGTGCGATGTTCCCCCGGGCATGTTGGACTCCCAGTCCCTTCCCGAGAACTTTTGCATCATCGAGGGCGGCGACAACCAGGTGCGGGACTTCGCGGACATGGACGCGGAGACGCTGACGCTGAACATCGAGAGCAGGAAGAACAAGGTGTTCATCATGCTCGAGGAGGTGCGGCGGCTGCGGGTGCAGATGCAGGTCAAGAGCCGGGGCATCGACGAACCCTTAAAGCCGCCGCGGGAGTACCCATCCGTGTTACCGGGTTTCCCTCGACTCACCGAGGATACGTTCCAGGACTACTACATCTACTGGGCCGCGAGCGTGGTTCTCTTCCTCACCTTCGGCGGTCTCATCGCGCCCCTCGCCGAGGTCAAGATGGGCCTCGGCGGAACCTCCTACCTCGACTTCATCGAGTCCGTCCACCTCCCGCGGCAGCTCGCGCTTGTCGATCCCATCGTGGCTTCGTTCACGGGCGGCGCCGTCGGCGCCATCTCCGCGTTCTTCGTGATTGAGATCAACAACTTCAAGGAACAGGAGCGCAAGGTGTGCATGTACTGCAAGGGGACGGGTTACCTGGCGTGCGCGCAGTGCAGCACGAGCCCTAAGCCCGGGCGACTGATCGACCCGGTGTCGGGCGCTAAGTGCTACTGCTCGTGCTGCAGCGGGACGGCGAAGGTGATGTGCACCAGCTGCCTGTGCACGGGCGTGGCGATGGTGACGGAGCACGACCCGAGGATCGATCCTTTCGGGGAGTGAGACGGGCGTTGAGTGAGAGGGTGGGGGGAGGAGGAGGATTTGACGTCACGGGCGACGAGCGTGCTTAATGAACACACACGAACACAAGCGCCGACACTCGCGAGACCGACTAAAGAGCCCGTATTCATTCACCTCGCATCCTCCGTCTCGCTCAGTCGAACGAGCGCCGTGTCATGAGCGCGACGTCTCGGGCGAACCCCGGCGCCAACGCGTCGCTCAGGGTCGCCGATCGTCTCAAGACCGCTTCCTCGCGGTGCGGACCGATGGTACGACCGGGAAAGATCCGCACCGCCGCCCGCTCTCCCGTCTCCCCGCGCGCCCCGCGCCCTGACCCGCGATGACGTCCCGCGCGATCCGATCCCGAGCCGCGATCTTGCCCACACTCCTGACGCGTTCCATTCCCCGAACCGCGACGCAGATGGCGGCGTACGGCGCGTGCATACAGCTGAACATGCCGGACGTGGGAAAAGGCGCGTGTGAGCGCGAGATGGAGGCGCTCAAGGCGTGCGTCTTCGCCAAGAAGTAGACCTTATTTTTTACACGAAGCTAGCTAGCGAGTCCCAGAGGGACCGACTACGTCTATTGACTACGTTCTACCCCAACCGCGGCGGACCCAGCGCGTTCCTTCCTCGCGCGTTTCCTCTCGCGTCGACATCTCGCCTCCGCGCGCGCCTCGTCCTCCCGTGAGCGCCGCGCGTCCACCTCGGCTCGAGCCGCGTCGTTGACCCCATCGTCGAATGAGTTGACGTTAATCGCGGCGCCGCGGTCGAAGCGGGCGTCGCACGCGGGGCAACGCGGTCCCTCCCTCCCGCGGCGTCCGTCCCCTTCACCACTCGTCCTCTTCACACCGCCGGCGTCGGCGTGGTCCCCCGTGAGCGCCTCTGCGTCGCGTCTCGCGCGGTCGCTGACGACGTGGCCGCACGGCCTGATGGCGACAAATTCGCCGCCCCTCGGGTCCCCGCATCGCGTGCCCCACACCGGGCACTCGAACTCTGGCGTCGTGTTCGATGCCTCCGTATCCACCGCATCGCCCGCCACGCGTTTGAGGTACACCGGGAAGAAGTCCCGCAGCGAACGCACGTGCGACGCGCCGCCCCCCGCGACCGATGCGTTGAGCCTGTTGGCGTAGGCGTAGGTCGAACGCTCGGAGACGAAGGTTCCCGCCGCCGCCAACGCGTGCTCGATGAGCGCCTCGCGGTTGTACAGCCTGCCCAGCCCGCAGCACACGATGGGCTCGCGCAAGGGCTCGCCGGACAGCGCGCAGTGCGACCACCTCGCGCGTCTCTGCGCCGCGGGATCCGCCCGTCGTCGCCCTGTGTGCACCTTGTTCGCGGAGAGCTGTCCGCCCCTCGAGGACGTCGACGCGCCCCCGTCGGAGTTGGCCACCTCCCACGACTGACCCCGGAGGATGTCGGAGCGCGAGATGATGGTACCGCCGTCGAGGCCCATCGGAGCGGAGAAACGCGGCGCGGTGTGACGTGCGTCCACGAGTGCGACTGAGAGCCGTCCGAGAAACTTATTATTCGCGGGAAATAACAGTGTCAGATCCTCGTTGTTCACTCGAGGGAGCGCACGCGATGGCTCCAAACGGCCGCCCCGGCGGCCTGATGTGCATGTCGCGAGGGACCTTCAACGGAACCGAGCGCACCACCAGCCCATGGGCTTTCTCGACCCCGTGCTGCGCCGCCTTCGAACGGAAGTGCCTCTCGCTGACGCACGCGCTCGTGGGCACGTTCCTTTGCGTCGTCTCCGGGGTGCTGCCGCACTACTGGAACCAGTACCTCGGTCACCTGGGCCCCGCGGCCGTGATGTTCGTGCTTTCCGAGCTGGAGCGGTACCCCGGCCCGGCGACGGTGGTGGCGCAGGGCTGGACCGCGATCATCGGCGGCGCATCCTACCTGACGTACGATCTACTCATACACGGCTGCGGCCTGAACATCTTTTGCCACGGACACAGGGAACAGCACCACATCGCGATCAACACCCTGTTCATCCTCGTGGGCGTCGACATGGTGCTCCAGCGCAGCAGGTTCAGCGCATCCCTCGTCGGCATCGGATTCGGACTCTTCGTCTGGCTCCATCCCCAGCCCAACGACATGGGCATCCTAGTGCACAAGTTCGCGGGCGTCATGCTCGCGCTCTACGCCGTAGCCAGGATGTGCAGCCGCTTCGACCTCTGCCACAAGGCGCTGTACTACGCCGCCTACCTCTTCTTCTACGGTCAGAACGGGTTCATGGACATGTACGGCGGCACGCCGTCAGTGGGCACCTTAGGCGTGGACGGGTACGACGCTGGGACGCCGCCGGTGATTGACGGTAACTATCTTACGTTTTTATTTGTTCTCTGACTGTTTGCCCGTATGATGATGTGAACTTTCTTTGTGTTTTTCAGCCACGGCGTACGTGCTCTTCGTTCTTTCTCTCGCGACGGCGATGCAGACGGCGACGGAGACGCTGGACGGGAGGTGCTTCGGTGGACAGGCGGGGATGACAATGTCCACCACGGGAGGAGGAGGAGGAGGGGTTGGCGGTGGGTCACCGGGCAAGGCGAGGCTCGGTCAGTTCGACGAGTTCGAGACGGTCCGGCTGACGGATGCGTGCTTCGACGACTTGGAGGCGCGGGACCGAAATCGGCGGGGAGACTGAGACTGAGACTGAGACTGCGTGGGGATGAGTGTTTGGATCTGGGACGACGCGGGTCGAGAAGTGCTTGTTTCTATCGGATCTATTCCCCTTCGTCTACTAAACTAATCGATCAGCTGCCCCTGTACGTGCTGTACCCGTAGGGGTTGAGGAGCAGTGGGACGTGGTAGTGCTCCTTGACCTGATCCGCCTTGACCTCGAAGTGGATGGACACCTTTGGGTAGAACCCGGAGACCCCGTACGCGGCGGCGGTGCGCCGGAAGTACTCCTCGCACTCGAAGGTTATGACGTACACGCCGGGCTGTAGGTCGTGCGTGACTGGGAGGAGATCGGCGATGCGCCCGTCCGCGTCGGTCACGCCGCTGACCGTCCACGAGGACCCGTCCGCCACGCTGACGGTGGCGAGAGTCACGGGGACATCCTTCGCGGGTCGACCGCGGGTCGTGTCCAGCACGTGCGTGGTGATGGGAGATCGCCCCATGTGCCCGGGTGACTAGCCCCGCGGCGTCGACGGTGTGCGCTTTTTCTTCGTCGACCTTTGGAGTGCCGCAGGGTCGCCCCGGGAGGGAGCGCGCCGCTGACACGTAATTTTCGGACTCATTAACAATTCCTGACTGACTGTCTATGCGTTCAACGCCTATTTCCTATTTCCTATTTCCTATCAATCTCTCTATTTCCTATTTCCTATTTCCAATTCAACGAGAACGTCGCAGCCGCAGCCAACCCGGCGAAGACGAGGCTCGAACCGCCGCCGGCTCCGGACATCGTAGTCGCGTTCAGCACGGGAGGAGATCCGGGGCATCCGAACCCGACGACGTCTTCGTTGTAGATCTCCGCGGCGATGTCGTGCAGCGTTCGGTCGTATTGTCGAAGGTCCTCCCTCCCTTGGACGCAGTTGTTCACCCCGTCGTTGCAGTTGCTCATCGCGCCGTAAGCGCAACAGTCCTTTCTGATTGCGAAGTTGGAGTTCAGGAAGGTCTGCGAGCCCTCTGCCCAGTATTCCATCCAATTGGACCCCGCGTACGTGTTGGCCCACCTGCCCGCAGCGATGGCGGCGTTGTACGACGCCTGGATTCGCGCCTGGAGCGTGGAGCCCGTCACGAAGTACGAGTAAGCTTCGATGGCGTGAGCGAACTCGTGCGTCAGAATGTCCTCACCGAGGTACGGGTCCCGAGGGTCGCATATGAGATTCTCCTCTCCCACAGTCGTCACGGGGGCACCGGGGATGGCGCCGAGACCCCTATATTTGTCAAATCCGGAGGGGTCCAAGTGCGCGTGCTCTGGGACGTCGGTGGTGATCTCTTGATAGCGGCGAAAGGCGTCGAAGCCGGCCATGACGGCGACACGAGTCTTCCGCGACGTCATCGCGTACATCAACTCTTCCGATAAATCAGAGGTCATCGCGCTCACACGAACCGCCGCGAGCTGAACAGCCCGGTCCGAGACCTTCGCGGAGCTCAGAACCGGGATGCCCCGAACGTCTACGAACTTTTTGTAGAATGTGAGGTCCAATTGGAACGAGGCGTTGACATCGGTGGCGGGGCGAACGACGAAGTCGTCGAGCTCGAGCACTGACCTACGCCGCGATACGTTCACGTCGACCTTTCTGTGCCGCCGCGGATCCGCGCGCACGTCGTGTTCCCTCCGCGGAGTCAACGGGTGACCCGGCAGTGGTTCCGACGGAGGTTCGACGGAGGCCACCGCGCGATGGGGGACGAACGAAGTGGACGCGCGGGCATCGTGTGAGCTCAACGCCGAGACTTCGAGGGGCACGGCGACGACAGATACCGATACGAGCGCGATCAGGAGAGACGCTCGGATCGAAGCGCGCATCGTGGTCGGAACCCGCGCGCTGTCGAGTGGCGCCAACTAACAGAGGCGGGCGTTCTCGTGCCGAGTCAGCGCGTCGCTGACACATCCTTCCTGAAGGGTTTAGGGTAAGAGTTTAGGTTCCAGGGTTTATGTCAGTCTAATTGCCCATACGATAGTAAAATAAACTTACCAACGCCGGGTATTCGCGACCGCCGCCATCGGACTCATTAACGATTCCTGACTGTCTGTACATGCGTTGAACGCCTATTTCCTATTTCCTATTCCATATTTGAGATACGACTGTTTGCAAGGACGCCCATCGGTCGATTTTTTTGCTCGTGCCGAACTTTGATCTTCAGAGACGCCCGTTCAAAAGTGAGGATTTGCAAATTTGTTCTCGGATCGTGGGCGGGACAATTTTCGGCCGCTTCGCGACACGTCATTGTTTGATTTTTCCAGGCTGGCTCAAAACCCACGTGTGAAATCCAAAGAAACCGTTATTCCAGGGACGTTGACGCCGGTTCCCGGGGTCACACCCGAGCGCGCGTCGGTCGATCCGATTCGCGACTCTCGTATCAAACTCGCCTCACAGCGCGTTCGTTACGAACACCAGAGATGGTCGCCCATCTCAAAGACATCCGTCGCTGCGACGAGCACGACGACGTCGACTTCCGGGACGAGAATGAGCTCAAGCGATTCATCCGTCCTGGGAAGTGGCTGGCGTTGAACGCCGGCAGCGTGCGCCTGTTGCGCGTCAACGTACGTCGATATCCCCGTATCCGATCCCGATCCGACAGTATCCACTCGTGATGCATCCATCGCGTCGACTTTTCCGATCCATCGCTCGCCGCGTGCGCCGTGGGCGCCGCGATGCGGCCGGCGGTTGCGGCGGCGGGAAAACCACAGATTGACGCTAACGTTTCTCGATTTCCCCGTCACCTCGCAGGTCGTCTCCACCTCTATGGCGATCTTCTTGCTCTGGGGCTTCGTCCTCTGGGGCCTCGTGCACCCTCGTTACATGAGCAACCAGGTCAACGAGTGGAAGAGCTGGATCTCCTACAACTTCACCTGGTTCTACATCGGCGCCTTCGTGAGTCAACCCCCTCTCCCGTTTCAAACCAAATTCCCGACTTATAACGTTATGCCCGAACCCGGAAATCGCGACGGGGGTACGAACGAGCCTTGGCGAGTGCGATGCGTCGCGTCAGCGCGTCGATACGCGCCCCGCTCGGCATTTCCGGCTCGCTCGTATCGTTCGCCCGGATCACCCGCGTCGCATCGTGTCCCGGGGTCGACGGACACGTCAGCACCGGTTCAAACGATCACCAAGACCCCTTCCGTTATTTTTCTCCTTCCTGCTCGTTGCCCCCCCTATCGACGCCCCGACTGAACACCTCTTCCCCGCACCTCTTCGCGCCATCTTTCCAGAATGCGTGGGCCATCTTCCTCTTCTACGTCGCCTTCTCCAAGTACGGCAAAATCAAGCTCGGCAGGGCTGACGAGAAGCCCGAGTTCAACAACATCTCGTGGTTCGCCATGCTCTTCTCGTGCGGCATCGCCGTCGGCGTGTACACCCTCGGCGTCGCCGAGCCCATGGCGTACTACCGCGGGGGGTACAAGCTCAACGGCCGTGGCGATGTCCCGAACGACGACGAGCGCGCGCAGCAGGCTCTCCTCCAGACCTTCTACCACTGGGGTCTCCACGCGTGGGCTCCCTACATCACCGTCGCCCTCGGCCTCGGCATTGTGTGCTACAGGTGGAACATGCCCCTCACCATGAGGTCCGCGTTCTACCCGCTCCTCGGCAACCTCATCTACTCCCCCGTCGGTGACATCATCGATGCCGTGTCCATCGCGTGCACCACCTTTGGCGTGTGCACCTCCCTCGGCCTCGGCGTCGACCAGATTGTCGCCTACTACGGAGCCCTCCAGGACAAGACGTACACCGCCCTCGAACGGCTCGACGCGCAGACGGCGACGATCATCGTGATGACCCTCGTGGCGAACATCTCCGTCGTGCTCGGTCTTCACCGGGGTATTCAGGTGCTCTCCACCATCACCTTCTCCCTCGGCCTCTTCGTCCTGGTGGCGTCCATGTTCTTGGACAACACCTGGTTCCTGCTCAACTCCGTCGTGCAGTCCACCGGTCACTACTTCCAGTGGGTGATTCAGCTCGGCTTCCGCACCGATACCTGGGAGCAGCTCGGTATCGAGTTTGGCACCAGCAACCTCTTCTGGGGCTCCAACAAGTCTTCCAAGCCCGACGGCACTTGGGTGGGTCCCATCAGGGACATCATGGCCAACGCCGCCGCGCTGAGGACTGACGCTAATTCCACTATCCATCCTTACGACTACGTCGAAACTTACGGTGAAGGTTACGGTAAGAATATGATGGACTGGTGGACCATCTTCTACTGGGGCTGGTGGGTCTCCTGGGCCCCCTTCGTCGGCATGTTCATCGCGCGCATCTCCCGCGGTCGCACCATCCGCCAGGTTGTGGTTGGAGCGTTCGTCGCCCCCACTCTCTTCTCCTTCCTCTGGCTCGGCGTCTGGGGTTCCCTCGGCATCAAGATGCAGCGCGTCGCGGAGCTCGTCCTCGGAGACGGCACCCCCGGCGACGGCTCCAACAGTTGCGCATGCGTCGGAAAGGATTGTACCGGCGCTGGCGCATGGGGCTACACCAACGGCGTGCCCACCTCCGCCGCCGCGATTGCCCTCGCCAACGACGGCTACTATGCTTTGGCCTGCCGCAGTTACCCCATGCTCGACTTGATGGCGCCCTACAAGGAGGTCAAGGAGTTCCTCTGGGGTCTCCTCCTCATCGGCATCACCCTCTACTTCATCACCTCCTCCGACTCTGGCTCCTACGTCGATGACGTCATCTCCGCCAACGGCCTCGCCAACCCCCCCATCGGCCAGAAGGTTTTCTGGTGCTGGACCGAGGGCGCCGTCGCCATCGCGCTCCTTCGCGCGGGCTACAACGCTGGCCAGAACGCCCTCGGCGCCGTCCAGGCTGTCTCCATCGTCGCGGGTCTGCCTTTCACGGTGGCTATCTGCTTCATGTGCACCTCCATCTGGCGCGCTCTCAAGATTGACAGCGGCGACGTGGATATCTGCCACGCGAACCTGTTCTCCACCGGCACCCTCGACATCTTCGACGGGTACAAGACTGGTCCCGCCGACACCGCCTCCACCGCTCGCTACACCGTCGCCGAGCGCCTCACCAACTACGCGCAGTCCATCTTCGCGCCCTTCGTCGGCGTGTTCAAGGTTTGCGAGAGCGTCTTTGGCGAGGGTGCCGTCCTGGCCAAGCTCCACGCCGGCATCAACTTTTCGTTCTTCATCCTCTGGCTCGTCTTCCTGGTCGTGTCTGGCGCCGATTCCGACTACGCGTGGATCGGCTGGACGTTCTACATGTTCATGGCGTTCCAGCTCACCTTCCTACGCGGCGCTGTCAGGACCCAGCACAACATCTACGGCAACATGTTTGAAGATTTCTTCGGCGCCATCGTGATGTACCCCAACGTCGTGTCCCAGCTCCACTTCCAGTCCAAGGAGCCCGTCGTCAACAACGACGTCTTCAAGAAGCCCGTCACCGCCGCGTAATACCGAGGCGACGGGACTCTATAAGATGACAAAATATCATCCCAAGCGTCGCGCGTCCAACACGCAGACGACGCTTTCACCCTTGCAAATAATAAGCGGATGCAGCGCAGCGCCCACACACTCGAAGCTTCGGGGGAGCGACACGCTCGAGCCCCCGCCGCACCCGGGCAAATCATAATACGCGACTGTACGTTGCAGTGTTGCTCTAATATGCTCCCACCCTTAACATTATCAATAATAATTTAACGACGCTTTATGCCAACACTCAACCCGCTATCGTGATGCTAACACTCAACCCGCTATCGTGACACCCCCGGCGTCCTGGCTAGCTAGATGGAGGATGCCTATTCGGCAGCGCCGACGTCGCGAAGTTGGTACACATCTCCGCGGCGCTGTTTCTCCAGCGGCATGTTCCTCCGTCTGATCCGGACCTGTTCCATGTCCAGCTCGCACGTCACGCGCCCGGGTTTCTCATCCGTCGTGCAGATGATCTCCGCCCACGGCCCCACCGCGGTGCTGTGCCCCCACGCCTGGTACGCCGCGCCCGGTACCCTCGCCGGCGAACACGTCAGCACGAACATTTGGTTATCAACCGCCCTCGCGCGCTGCAGCAGCTCCCAGTGTGGCGGCCCGGTGACCGTGTTGAACGCCCCGGGGTACACCATGATCGCCGCGCCCCTGTTCGCGCACGCCATCGCCAGTTCCGGGAACCTGATATCGAAACAGATCCCGACGCCCACTCGGCCGACCGCGGTGTCCACGACGGTGAGCTCCGTCCCTGGGCGCAAAGTGTCGCTCTCCTTGAACGTGATCTCCCCGGGGATGTCTATGTCGAACAGGTGAGTTTTTCGGTGCTTCCCGAGCAACGTCCCGTCGGAGTCGAACACGCAGCACGTGTTGTACAGCGCGCCGGTCGTCGCGCACCGCTCCGGGATGCTGCCGCCGACGAGGACGACTTTCAGCTTGGCCGCAACCTCCGAGAGCATCGCCACCGACTCCGCCTCCTCGTCCTCCTCGTCGTCGTCCTCCTCGTCGTCGTTCGTGACCCCTTTCCCGGTCCCGGCGCCGTTCGTGTGGGTCCCGCCGCCGGTCCAACGACCGGGCGCGGGTCCTATGGTCTCGGCGTACACCGCGAACGAGTCGTTGCTGTACGGGCAGTTCCACATCTCGGGGAGGACGACGAGCGCGGCTCCGTCCTTCGCGGCGTCCTCGATGGCGGCGCGCGCGTTCGCGATGTTCAGCCGCTTGTCCTCGCCGACCGGGAGCTGACAGAGCGCGACCTTGACCTTGGACGGGAGCGACGAGCGCTCGTCGAGGCACGGGGGCGCGACGGGCGCGGGGACCCTCGCGCCCGACGACGACGACGACGACGACGACGACGCTCGGGGCGCGAACGACGACGGGACGCGGCGCGCGGTGCGATCCAGGCTTTGCAGCCGCGACGCGAGCCTGCCGCACCTTCGATGGGACACCGCGAGGAGTCCCAGCGACGCGGCGAACGCCGCGGCGGTCATCGACGGGCTCTGCATTGGGCCAGTGTTGGGGTGCGTGTGAGTTCCGAGCAAAACACCGCTGTTCTGCCTGCTTTTGTGGACGGGCAAAGTTTGTGATTGCTTTTCTGTCCTTTTCTGTACAAAAGCGCATAGCCGGGGCGGTAATTAATTAATTGACATCGTTTCCTGAGTGACGGGCAGTCAGATGTGGACGACCCGAACCTTGGATTTTCATTCTGTGGCGAGAATCCGCAAATTGCCGCTGGACCAATCAACGCCCTCGAGTGTGCCCAGTGGAGCCGACTGACTACTCTGATGCGGGGCCCGGGCCTTGGAACGCCCCAACCGAACCGCCCGACGGGCACACTTCGTCACTCGCAAGTAACCATGTTCGCCACCGCCCTCACCTCCAAGCTCGCCGCGCCCACCGCGCTCAAGGCCTCGGTACGCGCCCGATACGAATCACACCCGAGCCCCGCCACCGACCCGCGCGCGTCCCCGGAAACGCCCGATCGGGCGTTGGATTAGAACATCGATGCCAAACCCCCGCAAGGCTCGCGACGGCGAGGGAGCGCGCCGCCCGGAGGACGCGGCGAGGACGCGAGAGACGCGGGAGAACGGCCGGTCACCTCGAAGGATTCGATCTCCTTCCTCGCGTGTCCGTGGTGGGGATCCGTCCGGACCGTCCGGGCGCGCGCGAGCCCTCCATCGACCCGAGCGCGTCGGATATTTATCCGCATCTGATACGCTAAAAGCTCCAAATTCCCTCCTGCAAACACTCGCTGACGCCCGCCCACACTCGTTCCCCCGAATAAACGACAGGCTTTCAAGGCCAAGGCCAACGCCGGTTTCTCCGTCTCCGCGGGCAAGACCATCGACACCGATGCCCGCCGCAAGGCGATGAAGGCGAAGCAGGAGGCTGACCGCAAGAAGGCCGCCGCCGCCGCGCAGAAGGCCAAGGACCTCGCCAAGAAGAACAAGGAGGCCGCCGCCAAGGCCAAGAAGGCCGCCGCCGAGCTCGCGAAGAAGAAGGAGGCTGCCCGCAAGGCCAACCAGGCCAAGTACACCGCCCTCAACAAGACCGTGGGCGGCTCCTCTAAGCTCATCAAGAAGTCCGCTCCTCCCTCCATCAAGGATCCCTTCGCCGGCCGTGAGAAGAAAACCGGCGGCGGCCTCTTCGGCCTCTTCGGCAAGAAGAAGTAAATCAAGAGGGTGAAGAATCAAGAGGGTGAAGAGGCTCGAGGTATTCTATAGGAGTCTCGCGTCGCCGCAGTGCGGTGCCTTAGCTCGCTAGGCGCGTCAAGTCTAATAAACATTTGCGCTAAAAACCAGACTCGGAGCGCCAATCACCGCCTGCGCCCACCCTTGGCGGTCTTGGGCCGTCCCCCGTCGCCGTCTCCGCCGCCCCCCTCGATCCCCTCCACCACGTCCACCGTCTCGTCCATCCCGTCGATGCTACCGCTCACGTCCGCGGCGTCGAACGTCCCCGCGGGCATCGGCCCTTCGCGCGGACTGAGACCCGGGACGTAGCCGCGGGGCGACCTGCCCCCAGTGGACAAATCGGACGCCGCCAGCGAGATGTCCTCCTCGATCTCCGCGGAATCGTCGTCGTCGGACATGGTCACCGCGCCGCTCGTGGGGCGCTTGATGGCGGCGAGCGAGGGGAGCGGCGGCACCGCCGTCGCGCCCCCGCCGAGTGCGAGCGTCGGAAGCCCGCCGCCGAGTCCGCCGCCCGCGCGTTGTTGAAGGAGCGCGTGGAGCAAGGGCGCGTCGGGCGCGGCGTCCCGTAAGCCGAGTTCCCTCGCTAGCGCGTCCCTCGGTTTGTTCGATCCGGCGCCGTCGCCGCTCTCCGCGGCGAACACGCGCGCGGCGTAGTCGCATCCCGACCACTCGAGGTACTCTGCGACGAGCGACGCCATGAGAGCGCCGCGGGGCAGGTCGCCGGCGGACCTCTTCGGCTTCGACGCGCCGTCTTTCTGCTGCACAGCCTCGAACACGTGCGCCCTGAGCTCAGCCTTGACCTTGGCGAGCACGCCCTTGCGCTCCAGCGACGCGGTCAGCGCCTGCGTCGGGGATGTGGGAGGTTGTACTTTTTGTCAGCGAGATTTGAAAAGGGCGGGGGGCGCGCGGGGCGTCTGAGGGGCGCGAACGGAGACGTGGGCGTCGGGACTCGCCTGTTTGAGCTCGCTCAGAGCCTCGGGGCTGACGTCCATGGTAGCCTTTCGATCCTCTCGGGGTCCACGAGGCTGCGTGGCTCGGCTCGAAGTGTGGATGAATTTGAAAATCTGACAAAAGGCCGACGTTCCAGGCGGGGCTGGCTCCATTTTTCATCGCGCCAGCACCATGGAGGACGAGGAGGCGGCGCCCGGGGTGGACCTCTACGCCGTCCTCGGCCTGGAGAAAGCCACGGCGACGGCCGCAGACATCAAGCGCGAGTACCGCAAGCTCGCGCTGCGATGGCACCCCGACAAGAACCAGGGCGACACCGCCGCGCAGGAGAGGTTCAAGGAGATCAGCAAGGCGTACTCGGTGCTCAGCGACGTCAAGAAGCGAGAGTACTACGACAAGACCGGTGACGTGGAGGACATGGACGTCAGCGCCGAGGACTTCGTCGGAATGTTCCAGGTGATGATGAGCGAGATGCTCGGCGGGTTGTCCATCGCGGACATGCTCGAAGGTACGCGCGCACGCACGGCCCACGACCCGCGAGACTCCGTATATATCGTCAAGATCTTTCCCCAACCCCCGCCGACGCGAAGCCCCTCCGCTGCACCCTGACCCGACGATCCCCGTCCCCACCCCGATCGATCGACGCGCGCAGGTATCCACGAGGATGACCTCGAGCACATGCCGCCCTTTCCCTTCCCGAAAGAGCTCTTCCCGCCCGGCACGTTTCCACCAGGCATGAAGTTCAGCACCGACTTTCACATGCCGCCCGCGGTGGAGGAACTCCTGGAGAATGGCGGACCGGACGCGCTCGCCGCGATGATGGGCGGCGGCGACGCGGCGGGCGGTCCTTTCGGCTTCGGCGCGGACGACGACGACGACGACGAGTGGGAGGAGTACGAGCCCGGAGGGGACGCCGGACGATCGGCTCGATCCCGCGGCGCGAGAAGCTCGCGACGGGGACCCGGGCCGGGGTCGGGATCCTCGCGGCGCGGGGGGCGCGGGGGCGGCCGGGGCGGGTTCCCCGGGGGTGCCCCGTTCCCCGGTGCGGGGACGGGGTTCCCCGGGTTTCCCCCCGCATCGTTCTTCGGCGGGGATACGACGCAATCGATGCCCGACGATGAAGAACTCGAACGGATGTTCGCCGCTATGGGCCCCGGCGCGTTTGAGAATATGCTCCGCGAGGACGCCAGGGCGGGAGGTGCCGCCGGGGAGGAAGCTGCGGCGCTGCTGGAGATGCTGGAGAACGACCCGAGTGGCGAGATGCGCCGCGCGATGATGGCGGGCATGGGCGGCGGGGGCGGGGCGGCGGATGATCTGGCGAGCGAGTTTGGCGGGTTCGGGGTCGGCGGCGGCGGCGACCGACGCGGGGGCGCGGGAGGCAGGGACCCGAGGCGGAGAGGCGCGCACAAAGGCGGTCATCGTCGCGGTCGCGGTGGACGCGGCGGGGTCGGAGCCGGTGCGCCCTTCCCTCCCGGCTTTTTCGGATCCGCCGCAGCAGCGACTACCCGGGGCGACGAGGAGGAAGAGGAGGACGCCGAGCCATCTTCCCCCGCGCCGGGCGCCAACGCCGCGCGGAACAAGAAGAAAAAAGAAAAGGCCAAGGCTAAGAAGGCTGCCGCTGAGCGTGAGGCCACGACGGGTACGGCGCCCGACGATTCATCTTCCGACGTCCCCGCGTGGAGCCCGAAGCCGCCGTTCGCGTCCTACCCGAGCGACGTGGATCGTCCGACGGTCAAGCGGTGGTGCGACGCCGCGAAGGACGGGCAGGTGGGCACCATGCGGGCCATGCTCGACGTGTGCCCCGCGCTGTTGCACGCGAGGGGCACCGGCATCGGTCACACCGCGCTGCACTGGGCGTGCGCCCGGGGCGAGTCGGGGACAGTCGCGTGGCTCTTAACAGAGGCGGGGTCGGATCCCAACGCGGTCAACTCGGAGGGTGCGACGCCGCTTCACGCCGCCGCCGCGAACGGTCAGATGGATGCGGTGCTCGCGCTGGCGAGACACGGCGCGGATCCGGGGGTTAAGGACGAGAACGGGGAAAGGGCGGGTGACGCGGCGAGGTCGCGGGGGCACGCCGCGGTGGCCGCGATTTTGGGGTCGCCGATCGGGTCCCAAAACGGCCCCCAAAACGGTCAAAACGCGACGTCAAACGGCGCGACCACCTCGCACAAGGTCGCCGGTGGTGCGTACGAGACTGAGGTCCGGCCCCGCGCGCCATCTCGATCCCCCCGCGCGCCCCCTCGATCAGCCCCGGCTCAAAGCGCAGTCCCCGCCGCTGACGACGACGACTCTTCCAGCAGCGACGACGAGGATACCAAGACCGCCAAGCTCGCTAAGATGTCCGCCGAGGCTAAGCAGAAAGGTAACGTGGCGTTCTCGGCCGGGGACTACCCCAAAGCGGTGAAGCAGTTCACGATGGCGATCCGCATGGACAAGCAGAACCACGTGCTGTTCAGCAACAGGTCGGCGGCGTACACCGCGCTTGGGAAGTACGAG